>CETK01158055.1_pt1 | contig 12437 bp, 9 predicted proteins | sample 361431 | NCBI WGS metagenome assembly CETK01 (sample SAMEA2622452, study PRJEB7988) | marine metagenome | biome: marine biome (ENVO:00000447); feature: surface water layer (ENVO:00002042); material: "saline water (ENVO:00002010), including plankton (ENVO:xxxxxxxx)" | depth 5 m | reverse complement strand
AAGATGATGCTGAGTCATTATCAGCAAACAAAAAATGTTCTTGTGTCCTACTCAGAGGTTCCAGACGGTTTCTTTTAAAAAAACAGATTACGCACTGTCCCAGATTTTTGGGGCAGTGCTTTTGGAGTGTTATAATGATTGATCGTGTGTCTGCGACTGAAAAAACCGTTGAACTGATAGGGGAGTTAATTTCAGTTCATGGACCCTTACTCTTTCATCAATCTGGTGGTTGTTGTGATGGCTCGGCCCCTATGTGTTTTCCTCGAGGAGACTTTAGAGTGGGTTCCAGAGATGTATTTCTAGGTAATATTTGTGACCAGCCATTTTTTATTGCGGATGACCAATTCACTTACTGGGAGCACACACAACTGATAATTGATGTGGTGCCTGGAAGGGGTGGGATGTTCTCTGTAGAGGGGCCTACTGGAAAAAGGTTTCTTACTCGTTCGCGTGTGTTTTCGGATGAAGAATCCAACCAACTTCAGGCGCACCCTCCGCTACGTGCAAGTGATATAAATGATATAGATGGTTTGAAAACAACAAGTTGAGTAATTATTTATTTTCCCAAAAACACGAATTTTTTTGACCGTTTTGCAGTTTTATTTGATTGGTAATGTTTGAATTGTCAAGGCAAACTCAACTCCCGCCTTGGAAAAAACGTAAACATTTGATTATATTGCTTTTTGAAGCATTTTTTGATGTATAAAAATTCGCAAAGGGTATTTCGATTTTTACCTGTTCTAAAAACTGAAAATCTGTAGAAATTCATTGTGGCTAATTACAGTTAGCAGTGCTACTTTGTGCACGCGTTTGCATGGCTATAGGTGGTAAACGTTTGCCAGTATTAAGCACAAAAGCTACCATATTACCCCTGATTACCCTAAAATAACAGCCTGTCACGCCGGAGGCCGCGCGTTCAGGTCCCGTCACTATCGCCACCTATTTATTAAATAGTTACAAAATTTTTTGGCCCTAGGCGTTTGCGCGCTGAGGGCTATTTTTGCCAATTGAAGTTTTTTTGCTCCAGCTTCAGTTCATTTCTAACTCCTCTAAAAGCGCGGCGTACGATGCCCCATGCATATCGGTATCAATTGCTTTTCCTTGTATGCGTGGGCGCGGAAAGCTGAATTTAATGACATTTAAGTCGGGGATATCAAATCTCTTTAGTTTTGATTCATGTATTTGAAATAGGTTGGCGACTTTGTTCGTCTTGAGCTGGCTGTGGATGAGGTTAAAATTTTCAACATCAAAACAGAATATATCTAATGTGAGCCAAAATGGTCCGGCATTTTTTGACCTAATTTTGCGAACCATCTGCCCTAGATTTGTCCTGGGTGAGCTTTTCATTTCTAGCTTTCTATGATTTGTAATCTGAAGGCATACATGGGATCATTTAAAGTCATAGTATGATGCAGGCAAAACTCAAATATTGGCCCTCGATCCATTTCTGGCGGTGAGAATGGAAATGCAAAAGTAGGCATAGGTTCGTGCGGTGTCAGCGGCAGGTGCAAAAGATCAGGGTTTAACATTTTTGCTGCCTCATTTGCTTGTTTTTGATAAAGACTTGTAAATATTGCCATAATGCCAACTTCGCCATCACTTGAATGATTAGTTTCAAGCTGACCTAGAGTTGCGTTTCGTCCGATTGCGCGCAATTCTAATTTTGTTTCTGTAAGGCCATTCAACTGTGCTTTATGTTCAAACGACGCTTTCAGTGCGTTTGCCCATTCATGTATGTGAGCGCAATAATGCGCATCGCGGACAAGAACGAAGGATACCGTCTGGAAGCCCGCTTGTCTCGCGGCCTCAAGCTTGACTGTGTAATTTGAGGTTTCATGCCAGACACTTCCCTCCACACGCACGCTTATGTCATCTATGGCAGTATATTGAGCTAACCGCACATCTAACCATCCGCCGGGTTCATAAAGGATATAAGGGTCTGCATTTTCATAGAGCATATGGGCAGATACAGTGTATGGTGTTGCAGATGTATCGTGCGCCAGTGGTGTAATTGTAAAACCTGTTTCATCAAAGCTCATCAAAATTACACCTGAATTAGGGTTTGTAGTTGCCAAGGCACCGCATTCTGCGATTTTCGCTCCATGCCAGGCAGCTCCCTTATGACAACCTCTTGCAATTGGAAGAGCGGCTATAATGGCCGTATCTGTTGTACGCCCAGCAATAATTATGTCAGCTTCGCTAGAGAGGGCTGCCTGAATTTGTTCTATACCGGCTAGCGCAACAATATTTGTACATTGATCCAGTATTGTCTTATCGATATTAGGAGCGCCTTCAAGAGGCGTGATAGCCCCTTTGTTAAAAGCAGTAATTATTTTCTCCTTTTGCTGGCCAGATTTCAAAGTTGCTATTTTAAGTGTTTCACCGCGTTCTCTTGCTATTTCAAGTGTGATGTCCAACATCCAGTCAACTGCGCTGTCAGCACCGCTAGTTCCCGCTGTCCCTATTACCAGAGGCACATTCGCTATGGTCCTCGCAGCCATCAGATCTGCCCAGTCCGCTTTTGTGGCGTTACGTGAATACTTGCTTCTGCCAGTGCCCAGATAATAAGGCCCACTGTCAGTAGACCCACCATCAATTGCAATGAGATCAGGGTTTTCGCTTAGCCCGCGCGCTAATGCATCTCGATCATAAGGAATGCCTAGGGCACCTGCCGGGATAAGGATTTTTGTCTTTGCGTCAAACACCTTGATATATTCCTGTATTAAAATTTTAACTTGCAGAAGAACTTCTGGCCCGACACACTCATAAATTAACATTACTAACTTTCTTTGGGAGGAAAAAATGAAATCTTGGATGATTGCACGTAGAACTTTTCTTGCGGCAACCTTGGCAACAGGATTAGCTGGTTCGGCGATGGCGGATGGTCATCAGGTGGTGGACTCAATTCACTTTCTGATTCCAGGTGGCGCAGGAGGAGGCTGGGATGGCACAGCTCGCGGAACAGGGGAAGCGCTGACGAAATCAGGACTTGTTGGTTCTGCTTCATATGAAAATATGTCTGGTGGAGGTGGTGGTAAAGCCATTGGTTATCTTATTGAAAATGCTGCGAGCAACCATGGCACATTGATGGTGAACTCAACACCAATTGTGATTCGTTCACTTACAGGCGTTTTTCCCCATAATTTTCGTGATTTGACGCTGGTTTCAGGCACGATTGGTGATTATGCAGCACTAGTAGTCCCCTCAAATTCAAATATCAAATCAATGGGAGACCTTGTAGCGGCCTATAAAGCTAATCCATCTGGTGTAGCAATTGGAGGTGGCTCTGTGCCCGGCGGAATGGATCATCTTGTTGCAGCAATGGTGATGCAGGCCGCGGGAGCCAATCCGACAGAGGTGAAATATGTTGCTTATGATGCTGGTGGTAAAGCGATGGCCGCGTTGCTTTCAGGTGAGATTAAAGCCCTGTCAACGGGTTTTTCTGAAGCTGTAGCAATGGCCAAAGCTGGCGAAGCAAACATTATCGGTGTGACATCGAACAACCGTGTCGGAGCCTTTCCAGATGCAAAGACCATGAAAGAGCAGGGGATTGACACATATTTCGTGAACTGGCGCGGTTTTTTTGCTGCACCAGGTCTGCCGAAAGATAAGCTGGCAGCCTATCAGCGAGCAATCTCAAAGATGTACAAAACAGCTGAATGGGAAGAAGTGCGTGCACGCAACGGTTGGGAAAACATCCACAACCCGGGTGATGATTTCATGACCTTCCTTGAAGGCCAAGAAAAAGAAATTGGTGATTTGATGAAAAAGCTTGGATTCCTTTAAATTAGGCCACTAATTCAGGCCGCTTAGCACAATAGTTGGCTGGGTGGCCTGTTTTCTTTAAAGGGGGAATTGATGGCTTTGGACAGATGGTTGGCGCTATTTATTGCGCTCATTTTTCTGATCTACGGATATACAGCATTTTTTCAAATGGATGGTTTGTTGCCGCCGATCCTGCAGCGTAATCCTGTTTGGCCATCGACGTTTCCCAAAATTCTGTCTGTAATTGGCGTTTTTGGCGCTTTATGTGTGCTGATAAACATCGAAAAAACAGATAGGCAAATTATTGACGATATCATCGTAGAAAACTGGCGTCTCTATAAGATTTTTAATGCGCTCACTTTAATTTCTGGAATGGTTATCTATGCGCTGACACTACGCAGCTTAGGTTTTTTAGCAGCGACGTTTCTATTCTTATCTTTGAGCGCGGCTCTGCTTGGTGAGCGTCGTTTTCCACTTCTGATTGTTGTATCTGGAATGGCAAGCTATGGGATCTGGTATCTAGTTGACTCAGTGCTCGGTATTTACATGACTCCCTTTCCTGCATTTTTGAACATTAGTTAGGAAGGCTATCCATGATTGAAGGATTTTTGCTTGGTCTGTATACCGCCCTTTCAGTCAAGAATATGCTCATGGTCATCGGTGGCTGCATTATTGGGACGTTTATAGGTATGTTGCCTGGTCTTGGGCCTATGTCTATAATTGCAATAATGATCCCTGTGGCGATTTCGATTGGTGACCCGGCTGCAGCGCTCATCCTTTTAGCTGGTGTATATTATGGAGCTGTTTTTGGCGGCTCTACCTCATCTATCTTAATAAATGCTCCTGGTGTAGCTTCTACGGTTGCTACTAGCTTTGATGGTTATCCTCTTACTCGCCAGGGCAAGGCTGGAAAGGCTCTCACTATCGCTGCGATAGCCTCATTTGCTGGTGGCACAGTTGGGGCTCTTTTGCTGGTATTTTTTGCTCCTGCTTTGGCCTCTGTGGCTTTGCTATTTCACTCTTCTGAATATTTTGCATTGATGGTTGTTGGCCTTTCGGCCATAGCGGCCTTTGCTGGTTCTGGGCAGGTGACAAAGGCATTGTTGATGACGGTAGTTGGTCTCGCGCTGGCTACAGTGGGGGAGGGCGCTCAGTTTAATATGCCGCGCTTTACCATGGCCATCATGGATTTGCAGTCTGGTATAGGATTTATCACTCTAGCCATGGCGATGTTTGCGATACCTGAAACATTGTTACTGGTGCTTGACCCCAGCCGGTCTGGTAAAGCAGGCAGCAAACAAACAGACATCACAAATCTGCGCATTACGAAAGACGAGGCAAAAAAAATTACTCCTGTGATTGGGCGGCAGTCCTTGCAAGGTTTTCTGATTGGTGTAATGCCAGGGGCTGGCGCCACTATCGCTTCATTTCTTGGTTATGCGGTTGAACGAAATATTGCACCAGAAGAAGAAAGAAAGGAATTTGGTAAGGGCTCTGTTAAAGGTCTAGCGGCACCTGAAAGTGCTAATAACGCTGCTTGTACTGGTTCATTTGTGCCTCTACTGACACTGGGAATTCCAGGGTCTGGGACAACTGCGATTCTTTTGGGAGCTTTGATTGCGCTGAATGTCTCACCAGGGCCGCGTCTGATGCAGGATCAGCCAGAAATTTTCTGGTCTGTCATCATATCCATGTATATTGGCAATGTTGTACTTTTAATTCTAAATCTACCGCTAATACCTTACATCGCCAAAGTCTTGACGGTACCGCGCACCTTTCTAATCCCGTTTATTCTGTTTTTCACATTAATGGGCGCATATATCGGCCAGAATAACGCTACAGAGTTATTGTTCCTCGTTGGGCTAGGTGTTGCGGCGACGATTTTGCGTTTTGCTTCTTTCCCGCTTGCCCCACTTTTAATAGGTTTTATCCTTGGGCCGATGTTGGAGGACAATTTTTCACGTGCAACCCAGCTTTATGATGGGGTTAGCTTTATCTGGGAGCGCCCAATGACAGCCATATTATTGGGCATTGCTGTGTTACTGATTGTGTTGCCGGCCATGCGGTCAAGGAAGGCGTCAAAAGAACTAGATTCAGGATAGATATAAATGCTTTCAGCAGTAAGAGTTCTCGACCTAACCAATGTTTTGGCAGGCCCGTTTTGCTGTCACCAACTGGCACACATGGGCGCGGAAATCATTAAAGTGGAAGCTGTTGGTCGAGGGGATTTGGCTCGCCAGCTTGGCGCGGATAAGCAACTGAGCGATGCGCAGATGGGTATTTCCTTTCTGGCTCAGAATGCAGGAAAAAAATCTCTAACTCTGGATTTGAAATCTGATAAAGGTAAGGAGATTTTCTTTCAGCTAGTTCGAACGGCTGATGTGGTTGTTGAAAATTTCAGGCCAGGCGTGATGGCCCGCCTTGGTCTTGCTTATGATGAATTGAAACAACTCAGACCTGAGCTTATCTATTGTGCAATTTCCGGCTTTGGACAAACTGGGCCCCTGAGCCCACGCCCAGCATACGACCAAATTATTCAGGGTTTATCTGGCGTCATGAGCATTACCGGGAAGCCGGAGGATGAGCCTCTGCGGGTTGGTTTTCCTTTGGCAGATACAATTGGTGGGTTAACAGCAGCTATGGCCATTTCTGCTGCTCTCAATAAGCGCCCCCGAGGCCAGATGGTTGATGTATCTATGCTCGATTCTGTGCTGACTACCATGGGTTGGGTGGTTTCAAACTACCTTATTGGAGGTGTCATTCCTGCTCAGCAAGGAAATGAGAATATTACTTCGGCGCCATCTGGAACGTTCCAGACATCTGACGGCCTGATCAATATTGCAGCCAATGAGGAACGCCAGTGGTTGGCTTTGATTGCTCATCTTAATTGTTCGCATTTAGCTGAGGACAGCCGTTTTGTCACCCGCGATAACCGCAAAATACATCGTCATGAATTAATTACTGCGCTCGAGCCCCACCTTAAGAAGAAGTCAGCTCTCGAATGGGAAGTTGAACTAACTACTATTGGTGTGCCAGTGGGTGTGGTTATGACGGTGCCAGAGATTCTTGCGCATCCTCATATCGCGCACCGTGGCCTATTGGCTGAATTCGAAAATGTTCTGGGTTTTCAGCAGTCTATTTCTATTATGCGTACAGGGTTTCAGAGCGATGGGCAGCCAGCTTCAGTTGACACACCTCCGCCTCTAATTGGGGAACATAATGACGAAATTTTACGCGAGCTGGGATATGATGGTGAAGCGATAGAGCAGTTTAGGCAGGAGGGTGTCATATGAGTGATGTAACAGATTGGTGGACAACTTCCATCATAGATATGGAGCCGGGCCGTATTGATATCCGAGGTAGAGCAATTCAAGATCTGATCGGTAATTTGTCCTTTGCAGAAATGATTTGGTTGATGCTCCGGGGAAGCAACCCGACTAAAGGAGAAGCCAATTTACTTGAAGCTGCGCTTGTTGCCTCAGTTGACCACGGCCCGCAAGCTCCATCCATCGCAGCTGCGCGAATGGCTGTCACATGCGGTTTAGGGCTGAATGGTGCTATGGGGACAGCTGTACATATGCTTGACGATGTGCATGGCGGCGCAGGTCAACAATTTGTGAGTCTCTTGCATAATTTAGTAGCGGAACCAGACCAAAGTGCCAGTAAGATTGCGAACTATTTGAATAGATACAGACAGGATATCAACCCCTATATTCCTGGGTTTGGCCATCGTTTTCATAAGCCTGTCGATCCACGTGCCCCCCGTCTAATGGCATTAGTAAGAGAAGCACGTGACAGAGGCGATGTTTCCGGTGAATTTATGCATATTGCAGTGCAAATTGAGACTGTTCTGGCTGATATAAAAGGTAAGCCGGTGCCCATGAATATTGATGGGGCAACAGCTGTAATTTACGTAGAACTAGGCTTTTCTCCCGAACTAGCCAGGGGATTGTTCTGTTTGTCACGTTCAGTAGGCGCGATGGCTCATGGTTACGAGCAAATGCAGCAAGGTGGTCGAAATAAGGGTCCGACACCCCCTCGTTATCGTTGGCGATATAAAAAAAACTAAAATATGTTTGCTGGGCTTAAACAAAACAAAAGTAAAATGAAGCGGTACAGCTGATTGTTCCAACTTGTTCCAGTTTTTCTATGGGAATAGGTGGTAAACGATGGGCAGTATTTAGCACAAATGCTACTATATTACCCCTAAGTACCCTTTTAGGTTGAAACTGCGCAAACGAGTGGTGTCCCTACTTAAATTTACAATACTAGATCAAGCAAAAAACTAGTATGAATACTTTAAAAATCCGTTTTACAATGAGGAACCCTTTGGGGGTTCTAAAAGTAAGCCAGACTTAGGGAAATAAGTTTTGAAAATTTTTATATTAATCATAATCACGTTAATTTTTACAGGATTAGCAGAAGCAGCAGTAAAATTTAAAGGTGGTCAAATATCCTCTTCATCTGGAAACTTAAAAACAGAAAAACCTGCTGAGAGACCAGATTTAATATTTAATTTAAGTGATTTTAATTCGTCCCATCTTGACCTAAAGCTGTCGAAATTTGACGCTATTCGTTTTGAAAGAAGAATAGGTATTGGGGCTCCTTTAGATAGGGTTTCCCAATGGATTGGTTTAACTAGACGGCAAGCAGTTGAAAAAGCCATATCTGAATTGGAGAACCATTCTGATGGCTTTAAAATGCCATTGTGGTTTAGTGAAATGACGCCGGTTAGTTTCATGGAAGAAGGTTTGGAACGAGAACAGCATTCATGCAGAATAAAAACATTTAGAAATTCTCTGGAAATTGCTTGGGCAAAAGAAATCATTGAAACTTCAACACCGCAATTTGAAAGATTAGCTTTGTTTTGGTTAGATCACTTTTCAGTTGCATTTGATTCCTATAATCAAACGCATTCCTTTGCAAAGCACCTTGAGATTGTAAGAAAGAATTCTAGCGGTAATGCTTTATATTTTCTCACTGCATCTTTTTATGATCCGGGTATGATAGTGTACTTGAACAACGAACAAAGTACTGTCCAGAATCCCAATGAAAACTTGGCCAGAGAATTCTTAGAATTATTTTCTCTAGGTGAAGGAGCCTATTCCGAAAACGATATCAAGAACCTAGCAAAAGCTATTTCGGGTCATGGTATAAACTATGTTACAGAGCAATTTCAGGTTTTTAATTCTAAAGTAACAAAGGGTACTTTTTCAGCCTTCGGCAAAAATTATTCCAATATTGAACAGTTTATAGAATTGATTTCAAATCATCCTTCATTTGGTGAATTTATAGCTCGCAAATTTTACGCTGAATATGTTGAACTTAGCGAACCAAATAAGGAAGACTTAGCCTATTTAGTGACTGCTTTTAAAGAAAGTGGGTTTGAAATCAAAGCTCTATTAAAAGCTACTTTAAGTCTCAAGAAATTTTGGGATGAAAAAAACAAACTTAGCCTAGTAAAAAGCCCAATTGAATTGATTTTTGGGACTATTAGAACCCTTGGTACGGCTGGCAATGATGGAACGGATTTTTCGTGGGCAGTGAATGCTGCAGAAAAGTTCGGCCAATCATTATTCAACCCTCCAAACATCGCTGGATGGCCTGAAGGTAAGGAATGGCTTGCTGGCCAGAGTCTTGAGCGCCGATTAACAGAACTCCCAAAATACTTTAGTAGGTTAGATAAAGAGAGCAAACAAGCTGTTACTAATGAAGTTACTAGAGAAAAAATGCATCAGAGGCTCGAAAAAAGAGCTGAAAATATAGTAAAAATATCAAAAGAATACCAACAAGCCCTGACGGATTTTTTTGCTTCAGGTGCTGAGGAGCAGTTTTTAGCTGAAACAATGGTTATTAATTGGATTCCTAGTGATTTTGCAACAAGAGAATACGGCGATATTAACGTTGCATTCTACAATGTCTCTTTTATGGGCAATAAATGGGATGGAATAACTGTTCGTTTTGGAACAGATGTAAATTCTAAGCAAAAACAGGAATGGAAAAATATTAATAGACTTGGTTTTAAACAGGGGTCAAGCCATCCTGCTGCAATAAGTAATTACAATGATGGTTGGGTTAGTGACTGGGATGGGCATCGAGGATGGGAAACATCTTTTCCCCACGGTCCACATGAGAAATTTAGAAAAAAGAAAAAACAAGACCAACTTTTGATGAAAAGACTCCTTCAGTCTATGAAAATCCCTCTCGAAAATTTAGCCAATTTTAAATATCTTCTTCAAAACAAAGACGCGCAGAATTGGTTGCTTGAAAGGTTGGACGAGGTAGAGTTTGGACAGTTAAAAACGCAAAATGGATTGGACGCTCCTGTGAAAGTTTTCTCATTGCCGAATAGCCCACATGGTTCAAGATCGAATATAAAAAGGTTCAACTGCTCGTTGACACGAACAGGTGATTTAATCGTCGGACAAGGGGCGAATTCAAGTAAGCGATTAAGTGAAAATTTTGATGGCAGTAAACTGGTTCGTTCAGAGACAAACCCGAATCTTTCTCAGCTTTTGATCCCAGAATTAAATATAAAATTTAAGAATGAAGAAGCATTCAACTTGTTAGGACATGAAGGGTACCAGCTAAAATGAAGTACACACGGCGTCAATCGTTGTCATTCTTTGGTGCAACATCCCTGTTCTCTCTTCTGCCTTCTTCTTATTTGAATGCAGCGATAGCTTCGAAGTATCTCATATTAGTAGAACTGCAAGGCGCAAATGATGGATTAAACACGGTAATTCCGTATAGCGACCGAAATTATTACAAGTTGAGGCCTTCGATTGGAATACCAAAAAAAGACATTTTGACGATTAGTGAAAATGTTGGACTTCATTTTAGTTTAAAAGGACTGGCTAAAATTTACGAAACAGGTGAGCTTAAAATCGTTCAAAATCTGGGCTATCCCAACCCTGTTTTATCTCACTTCCGTTCTATTGAACTTTGGGAAACTGGAGGAGACGGAAAGGCAAAAGGTCGTAACGGATGGCTCAATGATTCTTTAGATCTAATAGGGAACCAGAGAAATTTGGATGGAAAGGCTATTTACTTAGACCAATCTGGTGACGTGTTTCGCGGTGGTCTAGATGGATTTTATGGGCCCAATTCCATTGGTTTTGCGGCTGCAGAATTGGAGGCTCGTGACCAGACAGTTCCTGTTCCTGAAACTTTTGGCCTACTTGCGGACTTGATGCAGGGACGAAAGCAAAATAGTGAAAAATTAAAACAAATCCAAAATAAGTTATCTGGTGCAAATAGATTCTCGTCGGTCGGTCGGGGTAATCTAGGTGCGCAGTTGAGCAAGGTCTGCAATATACTATCAAAAGGCGTAAATATCCCAGTTTTAAAAGTTGCTATTGGCAGCTTTGATACTCACTCAGAACAATTCTGGAGGCATAGAGATTTGCTGAGAGAATTAGATGAATCTCTTTATGAAACTGTTCAGGCGCTCCAAAATATTGGAATATGGAATGACACGGTGATTATGACGTATTCCGAATTTGGTAGGCGTGCTGCGGAGAATGGTTCCAGGGGAACTGACCATGGGATGGCCGCCCCACATTTTCTGATGGGCGGCAAACTAAAAGGTGGGTTTGTTGGTGAAGTTCCTAATTTAGGTAGGTTGAGGAATAACAATCTCGAGTTCGAAATTGATTACAGAACAGTTTATGAAACGGTTCTGAGAGAACATTTTGGACTTGATGATAACCCTTTCCAAAAATATCAAAATAAAGGTCTATTTTCCCTTTAGTTCAATCCAAGGTTCTCTCTGAATTGATGGTTCTGGTTTTTTCAGAACACCGATAAAACCTCCTGCTCGGTTTTCTTGTAAAGTGAATCTTGTGGAACTGTGGCTTGCGGCGTCGGATAGCTAACAGGTATAATCATAAAAGGCTTTTCATTTTTGGGCCTTTGGCAGACCTCATTTAAAAAAGACAATGGGTTAGGCGTGTGAATCAGCGTGCTAAGGCCGCAATTATGCAGAGTCGTAATGAGGAATCCAGAGGCGATACCCACACTTTCTGGAACATAATAATGTTTATATCTTGTGCCATAATTGCGCAGACCATAAGCCTGAGCAAAGATAATAATAAGCCATGGGGCTATTGTGATATGCGGCTTGTCAGGACCTGTCCCAATTGGCTCAAGAGCCTTTAGCCACTCATAACCGCCACCGCCATTGTAAAAGGCCAGTTCTTCTGCTTCTGCTGCGTCTCGTATCTTTCATTTTATTTTAGCATTTTTTATCGCTACGAAATGCCAGTATTGCTGATTTGCGCCAGACGGGGCACGTGCAGCTGTACTGATTGCCGTTCTTATGACGTTTTCATCAACATCAACGTCAGAAAAATCCCTGATAGAATGTCGTTTTGACATTTTTTCTAAGAAACTCTCAGCTTCTGTCTACGCCTTTTCCGGAGGAAGATGATGATGTGCATGCAAGGGCACAGGATGATAGCTTTAAGGGGGTGAGATCATGGCACATGTCTTTCTGTTCAGCAGGGTTGGCTTCGTGTTCTGCTAGGCGAGTATCATTTCGCGTTAGTTCTAAAGATACTAGCACATGCAGTAAATGAAAGCCTGGCTGTGCAGATAGCCTGCCTGCATTCCTTTTAACGTTGAGGCACCTATTTCATGGCTGGTTCACATTGCCTAAGCTTTGCCGGTGG
>CETK01146217.1_pt1 | contig 12440 bp, 13 predicted proteins | sample 361431 | NCBI WGS metagenome assembly CETK01 (sample SAMEA2622452, study PRJEB7988) | marine metagenome | biome: marine biome (ENVO:00000447); feature: surface water layer (ENVO:00002042); material: "saline water (ENVO:00002010), including plankton (ENVO:xxxxxxxx)" | depth 5 m | reverse complement strand
CCAGAATATCACAAGCGGCAGGTATAACCTGCCAGATTGATATTTATGGGGCTGGCCCATTAAAATCGTCACTGCAGAACCAAATTGCAAACAGTGGCCTTACATCTGTAACCCTTAAAGGCTGGTCAGATGACCTCAAAAGCATTTTTGCTGATGCTGATTTGTTCTGCTCGCCCTCACTTGATGAACCTTTCGGTCTGGTGATTGGCGAGGCAATGGCCATGGGTCTGCCAGTTATTACCTCAGATACAGATGGAGCAAGTGAGCTGTTTGGCATCAACACAGGCTCTACTGATGCAGCCCTGCAGCATGGTGGCATGATAATACCTGCTGGAGATACAGCAGCACTAGCAGCAGCGATTGGCCGGTTCTGTGCTGACGAGAAACTCCGCCAAACAGCCGGACGGAATGCTCGAAAACGCATTGAAACGAGCTTTACCCACACTCATCTGGCTGATCAGCTAGATCGGCTAATCAGTTCTGTGGCTCTGTCGCCAGGGGAAGAGCGGTCGTATATTTGATCTCTTCCATAGCAAAGGATGAGCAAACATCGGTTAATTTTACTTCAGAAATAAGCTCTTTATAAAACCGGTCATAGGCGGCTATATCAGAGACCACCACTCTCAGCAGATAATCCACCTCACCGCTCATCCGATAGAATTCAACTACTTCGCTTCGCTTTGAAATTCGGGTAGCAAATTCTACCAGCCAATCTGCATTATGCTGATCGGTTTTAATCGCCACAAATACGGACATACCAAAACCAATCTTTGGGCCATTTAGAAGCGCAACCCGGGCGCGGATAACCCCGTCTTCTTCCAGTTTTTGGATGCGCCGCCAGCAGGGCGTTACAGACAGACCAACCTTGCGAGCAATATCCGCAATAGGCTGAGTTGCGTCTTCCTGAAGAAGAGCAAGGAGCTTCCTGTCTGTATTATCCATCAATATATCATCTAGCCAGGATCTGAGCTGGCTTAACTCCTGACAGTTTCGCTGACACTAATCGTGGGCGTCAGTCAAAACACTCTCAACACAAAGATCGGCATTCCATTAAAAAATAGCGGATAATTCGCCGCCAACCATTAGGCCTATGCAACAACTAAAGAATAATTATTCAAAACTTATTCAACCAAAGACTGTAAATTGACCTTTGTCAATTCAAAAATTTTACATCCTTTTTCAATAGGAGTGATTTTACTAGTCAGAACAGCCATTTTAACTGAAAATGGGTACATGACAAAACAGCCTACACATGCCACGCATCTGTATCCTGAAGGGTGGACAGATTACCGTCTAATTGACAGTGGAGAGGGACTGAAATTAGAACAGTTTGGCCCGTATCGCTTTATTAGGCCTGAACCACAGGCCTTATGGGCTAAATTTCTACCCGATTCTGAATGGACCTGCGCTGATGGAGTGTTCTTGCCGGGCAGCACAGAGGATAAGGGCAACTGGCAGCTATCAGATAGGCTGCCCACTTCTTGGCAGATGGTCTTTGAGGATGTAAAATTCACCGCCTTGCCTACGCCATTTCGGCATTTAGGATTTTTCCCCGAACAATCTGCGAACTGGCAGTGGACAGCAGAAAAAATTAAGACCTTTATTAAAAATACAAGCCGTGCGCCAAAACTGTTAAACCTATTTGCATATTCTGGTGTGGCTAGTCTACATGCAGCTGCTGCCGGCGCAGAAGTCACGCATCTTGATGCCAGCAAAAAAGCAGTAGCTTTGGCCTTTGATAATCGCGGTCTGTCTGGCCTGGAAAAAGCGCCGATTCGATTTATCACTGATGATGTGCTCCGCTTCGTAGCCCGTGAAAAGCGGCGCGGCAACCGTTATGAAGGGATTTTGTTGGACCCGCCAAAATATGGGCGAGGACCAAAAGGGGAAGTCTGGCAAATCAATGAAAATCTGCCGGAATTGCTAAATGGTTGCCGGACCTTGCTCTCCAATGAACCATTGTTATTTGTCGCAACCTTATATGCAATCCGCACCTCAACAACTGCTGTTCATGCAGCCATTGCAGATGTTCTGGAGGGGCTGGGCGGGGACATCAGATCAGGTGAATTAGCCTTGCGTGAAGACCGGGCAAACGGTCGGGGGATCGGCCAGGCCCTGTATGTCAGATGGTCCAGTTAAAAAACGGTAACAACTGCCTTCAGACCTTCAGCATCTCGTAAAGACAAATGCCTGTAGCAACAGCAAGATTTAGGCTGTCAGAGCGGCCTTTCATTGGCAAGCGGACAAGCTGTGTGCACAGCCCCATCATCTCCTCACTAAGACCAGCCTGCTCATTGCCCATTAATAGTACCAGCGGGCTGGACCAGTCTGCCTGCCGATAATCGATCGAAGCTGGCAGGGCTGTACCAATAACACTACCTTGCCAGATTTGGCAAAAGTTGGAAAATTCGGCAGCTGTAGCCTGCGCTAAACACACATTAAACACTGCCCCCATTGAAGCCCGAACCGCCTCAACTGAATAAGGGTCCGTGCAATCATCGATTAGAATAATGCCTGCAGCGGCAGCGGCATCAGCGGTGCGCAGAATCGTGCCAAGGTTACCTGGATCGCGCACCCTATCAAGAGCAACCCAGCAGCCAGCAGATGAGAGGCAAGCATTTATCTCATCAATTTTTGTCCATTTCTGAACAAAAGCACCAATAACCATCTGCGCATTATCTTTTCGGCTGATGCGTGAGAGCAGATGTTCTGTCACAGGCAGCACGCGCCCGCCTGATTTTTGGCAGGCGGCGATCAGCGTGGAAACACCCGGTTCTGCCTCACGCCCGGCAGCATAAACGATCCGAACAGGGGCATGGCCCAACTGCAGGGCTTCTATGCAAATCCGCATTCCTTCAGCCAGAAACCAACCTGTTTTCCTGCGGTATTTACGCTCATGCAAAGACCGCAACAGCTTTACCTCAGCATTCGCCGCAGAGGTGATAGGCGTTAACTCAGAAGCATCTGGAGACTTGGCTTTTTTTTCATCAGGACTCATGGACAGCAGACTACCCCGTCTGCTACGCGAAATCCAGTTTGCTGGAAGCGGACTGTCAGAACAGCCCTTCAATTTGCCCGTCAACATCAAGACCGATGCTTTGTGCTGCCGGTACACGGGGCAGGCCAGGCATAGTCATAATATCTCCGCAAATCACCACAATAAACCCTGCCCCAGCAGAAAGGCGCACTTCACGCACAGGTACAATATGGCCAATCGGCGCGCCACGCACGCTCGGATCTGTTGAAAATGAGTATTGGGTTTTGGCCATACAAATTGGTAGGTGTCCAAATCCTGCTGCCTCCCATTTACGCAACTGATTGCGGATTCTAGTATCTGCGGCCACATCATCAGCCCGGTATATGCGCGTGGCAATCGCCTTAATCTTTTCAAACAGTGGCAAGCTGTCTTGATACAGAAGCGCAAATTGGGCCGCTGCTGACTCACAGACAGAGACCACTTCTTCTGCTAGTTCAATAGTGCCTTCTGATCCCTTTGCCCAATGCTCGCAACGGATTGCTTTTACGCCCATCTGCAAGCTTTCAGCCATAATCACATCAATTTCTCCATCTGTGTCGGTTAAAAAGTGATTAATGGCAACCACAACAGGAACACCAAATTGCTTGATATTTTCAATATGGCGCAGAAGATTTTCACAGCCTTTTTGCACCGCTGGCACATTTTCTCCGTCAAGCTCATCTTTTGTGAGGCCACCATTCATCTTCAGCGCCCGAACGGTGGCTACCAGAACCACACATTTTGGGGCAAGCCCGGATTTACGGCATTTAATATTGAAAAATTTTTCTGCCCCTAAATCAGCTCCAAAACCCGCTTCTGTTATCACATATTCAGACAGTTTCATGGCTGAACGGGTGGCAATCACTGAATTACAGCCATGCGCAATATTCGCAAACGGCCCTCCATGGATAAAGGCTGGGTTATGTTCCAGCGTCTGCACCAGATTTGGCTGGATCGCTTCTTTCAGCAGAACTGTCATCGCCCCGTCTGCCTTGATATCCGCACAGGTGACAGGTGTTTTATCCCGCTTATAGCCAATTATAATCGCACCCAGACGGTGCTGTAGATCTGCTAAATTGATAGACAGGCATAAAATTGCCATGATTTCTGACGCGACAGTAATGTCGAAGCCTGATTCCCGCGGAAATCCGTTTGCGATGCCCCCCATGGATACAATATTATGCCGCAAAGCCCGGTCATTCATATCCATAACCCGCCGCCAAACCACACGGCGCACATCGATATCACTGTCATTGCCCCAATAGATGTGATTATCAATCATGGCCGCAAGCAGATTATGCGCAGAGGAGATTGCATGAAAATCACCCGTAAAATGCAGGTTGATGTCTTCCATTGGGATGACCTGAGCATAGCCGCCACCGGCCGCTCCGCCTTTCATCCCAAAACACGGCCCAAGAGAAGGTTCACGCAGACACATGGTTGCCTGTTTGCCGATTCGGTTTAGCCCGTCCCCCAGCCCAACAGTTGTCGTTGTCTTGCCTTCACCAGCTGGAGTGGGGTTAATCGCTGTGACCAAAACCAGCTTGGCATCTTTGCGTTCAGGGAGAGAATCAAGCCAACCCAGGTCGATCTTCGCCTTGTAATGCCCATATGGTTTGATAGCCGTATCAGGAATAGACAGGCTTTTGCCAATCTCCTGGATTGGTTTGGCAGTTGCTCCTCTTGCAATATCGATATCCTGCATAACCTCACCCCCAAAAAACCTTTATGTTCTCAAAACAAAAGAAAGCAAGCCTGAAAGTAACAGCTAAGCATTTGCGTAACGCGACACCGACTATTAAAAAACCGCCTAAGGGATGTGTTTTTTACTATTCTTGTCTTTTTTTTTAGGCCATTGTCACGAATAAAATAAATTATCAGGCCAGCTGTTTAGGTTCAGATGCCGATGAAAGAAGATAGAATAAAGACCCTTCTTCAAGCCAGCAAAAGTGCAGGCACACTGACGGTAGGCTTTTTGCTGGTTCCTAATTTTTCCATGCTGGCCTTTGCCTCAGCCCTAGAACCTTTGCGAGCAGCAAACCGAATGTCCGGTCAAAATTTATTTTCCTGGGTTATCTCAAGCCCTACAGGGGCAGCGCCAGAAGCATCAAACGGAGTCAGGGTTGATGTACAGGGCACCCCAGAAATGCTGCAGGACTGCCGGCTGGTCTTTGTCTGTGCCGGTCTGGAAGTGAAAGCTCATGCGGATAAGGAAACTTTGAATTTAATCCGCCGTCTGGATCGGAAAGGGGCTATTATCGGGGCAATTTGTACAGGCACCTATCTGATGGCTGCAGCTGGCCTGTTGGATGACCGGCGTTGCACTATTCATTGGGAGAATATTGATGGGCTAGCAGAGGAGTTCCCTTTACTGGAAATCACTAATGAGCTATTTGAAATTGATGATAAACGGGTAACATGTTCAGGCGGCACAGCTTCTCTCGATATGATTTTATATCTTATTGGTCAGGTGCATGGCCAGAGCCTGGCAGCACAAGTATCTGATCAATTTATACATGACCGAATCAGAGACCCCAGTGACCGACAGCGGATGGAGCTGCGTTCCCGTCTTGGCGTATCGCATCCAAAATTGCTGGCTGTCGTTGGGTTGATGGAACAGGGGCTGGAAGAGCCTTTTTCACAGACGGAACTGGCAATGCAAGCAAATTTATCCACACGACAACTGGAAAGATTATTCAGAAAATACTTATCTACAACTCCGACGCGGTATTATTTAAACCTACGCCTGGCAAGAGCTCGCCATCTGCTTCGACAGACTTCCATGTCGATTCTATCAATTGCACTGGCCTGCGGATTTGTGTCCGCATCGCATTTTTCAAAATGTTATCGAGAAGTGTATGGCCGTACACCCCGTGCAGAGCGCCAGCCTGAGACGACATAATCGCTATAAGGCAACTACAATGAAAGGTGGTTTCTATATTTAACTTTGCTTTCTAAGATAGCATCAAAGCTTGTGCATGTCCTTTAATTGCTTCGACCATGCTAGCCAATCCGTTTTTTCGGGTTGGGGAGAGATGTTTATCTAGTCCGATTTCAGACAAAAATTCCGGCCCAGTTGCAAGAATTTCAGATGGAAGTCGTCCTGAATAGACCCTAAGCAGCAAGGAAATTAGCCCCTGAACGATGGCCGCATCTGATGAGGCACTGAAATGAACACGACCCGCAGAATCTGTTTCCATGCCAAAATAAACCACAGACTGGCAGCCCTTTAAAATGTGCGCTTCGTCCTGCCATTCAGGTCTGATCTGAGGCAAGCGTCGACCCTGATCGATAAGATGCTGGTATCGGTCGGCCCAATCATCAAAAAATGAGAATTCCGCAATAATTTCGTCAGCTTCTTGTTGTGCAGACAGAAATGGGGACATAATAACCACTTCTAAAACGGGCAAACTGCGACGGATAGGGACAACACGCTCTTGCGTGACACACTCAAACTATCCTAAACCTAGTGCAGACGTTTTGTTTCGGCAAGGTGGCTAGCGGATAAATTTGGTTTAGTTTTTTATTGGATAACAGATGTTGTCACGCACCGTTTCTTATTCTTCTAATTTGACTGTTGCCCCGGCCATTTTCTGGGGCCTTTTGCTAGCTGGTTTGGCTGTGCGCCTTTATGCAGTGATAATCAGCCCGCTTGAACCCAGTGTTGATGAAGCCCAGTACTGGCTGTGGGGGCAGACTCCACAGTTGGGCTATTATTCAAAACCACCTCTCGTAGCTTGGATTCTAGCAGGAACCAGTTCTGTTTTTGACCAACAGTATTTTGGACAGCTCTTGTCCTTACGCATCTCTGCGCCCCTAATTCATACGCTGACAGCACTATTTTTATGGCAAACTGGCAGGTTGTTATTTTCAGATAATGCTGGGCGACTTGCAGCGATTTTATGGATCAGCCTACCTGCTGTTGGGCTGGGAAGTTTTGTGATGTCAACTGACACACCTTTGCTGCTATTCTGGAGCGCGGGACTATATTGCCTTATCCGCGCTGATGAAACTTTTCACCCAAATTATCGCTGGATGGGATTGGCCGGCATTTGTGTCGGGCTGGCCACGCTAGCAAAATATGCAGGCTTGTATTTTTTATTATCTCTGATTTTCTGGATGATGACTAGTAGCTTCCGCAAACCAAGTCAAAAAATTAAGCTGTTTGGCATATTTTTTACGACTGCTTTTTTTGCCTCATTACCTACCTGGTGGTGGAATTACAATAATGGCTTTGTCACACTCTTGCACTTGACAGAAAACGCTAATTTTACACAAAGCGGGATTTCACTTGCGAAGTTTCCAGGCGGTTCTTTTGAAGGCATTTCCGCTTTCTGGGGCGCACAATTTTTTGTCTTTGGCCCAATAACCCTTTTATTACTGGTTTTCAGTCTAGCAGGCCTCGGACACGGAGCCAAGCACAGCAGACTCCATTTATTTATTTGGCCGGTCCTGGTGATCATGACGGGGCAGGCTTTCTTGTCAGAGGCCAATGCAAACTGGGCTGTAACCGCCTATCCGGCAGCATGTATTCTGGTTGGCCAGCTCATAACCATCAACCGTAGCAAGTTCATCCTATTTCTGGGCAAAATGTCCCTCTTAGTAAATTTTTTACTTTGTTTCGCTCTGATTACAGTCACGGCCATGGGTAGCCTAAGCCTGCTTGCTCCCACCTCTGATCCGTTTCGGCATCTAAGGGGCTGGGCAGAACTGGCCCAGAAGACAGAAACACATGCCCGTAAGACAGGAGCAAGAACCATAATCGCTTACAACCGACGGAGTGCAGCTTTGCTTCACTGGTATCTGCAGGATACTCATTTTGATATCGTGTTGCCCCGGCTTGGTCCTGGGCAGGGCAATCATTATCACCGAACCTATCCGTTGGACGCGTCCTCTTCACGCCCATTACTGGCACTGACTACACAGGACAGCGCGCCGTCCCACATACCGATTTCCGCAAGATGGCAAGGACCTACAGCCCATTCTAAAGTTCAAATTAGCAGGCGCGATCACCGCCAGGTCTGGTTCTGGCGTTCTGATTAGGACTTATGAGTGAGAAATTCTGCAAAACACCGAAGTGTGGCCTTGCTGACGTGATGTTCAACACCTTCAGCATCCTGTTCAGCAACATCCCGGTCCACACCTATAGCAATCAGAAAATCACGTACAACCCGATGCCGCTCTTTACAGGATTTAGCCAATTGCTGTCCTTCAGGAGTCAGAAAAATGGACCTGTAGGGGCGCGAAATTACGAGGCCATCTTTTTGCAGACGTTGGATTGTAGCATTTACCGTGGGGGCGGTTACACCAAACAGGGAAGCCAGGTCAACAGCCCGCGCTTCGCCTGTGCGTTCAATTAAATCAGCAATCATCTCGACATAATCCTCCGCTACCTCACTTTGGTGAGCTTTACGGATTCGCTCAAATTTTTTCACACTTTGTGCAATATTTGGGTCAGTCATTCTGTTCTGATCAGCTTTGAGATAAATGAGCATGCTAGATGTGTTCGACTCACGCTCTTGAATATATAGAATAGAATCTTAGTTGAGACAAAGTTTTTTTACTTCTATGTTGCATGCTTGTGTTCATAGACAGGAATGATATAACCAAGCAGCTAGGATAAGTCGTGACAGGTATGCTGCCTATACCTAATACAGACAACTAATGGAGACAGGCAAATGAGCAGCTTGAAAGATATAAACCAGGAAAAAGAGACAGAACTTCAAGCAGCTGCCTTCAGAGCCCTCCGTGACCACCTTCAGTCCCGCACAGATGTGCAAAATATCGATATGATGAATTTGGCCGGTTTCTGCAGAAATTGTCTGTCTAGATGGGTACAGGAAGCTGGAACCTTGAGCGGGCTTGAAATTACAAAAGATGACGCACGGGAATATATCTACGGTATGCCCTACGAAGATTGGCGTGAACAGTTTCAGACTGAGGCGACAGAAGCCCAAAAAGGTGCTTTCAAAAACAGCCATAAATAAGGTTCCAACGCGCTGTGCCTAAACTCTGAGAGAACAGCAGACTAATCATACTGATAAAAGTGAGCCCACCATGACTGTGACACCAACCCAAGGCGCGGAACAACTGCGCCAATATATTGAACGGATTGAACGGCTTGAAGAAGAAAAACGTGCCCTGTTGGCAGATCTCCGCGATGTCTATTCAGAAGCAAAGCATTCAGGGTTTGACCCTAAAACCATGCGTCAAATCGTCAAAATCAGAGCGATGGATTCAGATCTTTTGGCTGAACAGGAAACTTTGCTGACAACCTATCGTGAAGCTCTTGGCTTAGCCTAACGAGTCAATGGCTAAACCCAACCCACCAAAACCCCAACTTTCAGCTAGTTTTGCCAGCCGACTGACAACAGCCACTTCCAGAACTAGGTCTGTTTTATGTGTGGGGATCGATCCCCATCCCAGCCTGATGCCTGCATTGTTTGGTGGACAAAACCACATGCCGGGTTCACCTCAGGCTATTAAACATTTAGAGGCTTTCAGTCAGGCTATTATTGAAGCAGCAACTGGTCTGGTGCCTGCTATCAAGCTGCAGGTGGCCTTTTTTGAGCAGCATGGCCCTGAGGGCTTGCGCGTGTTGTCAAATTTAGCAATTGAGGCAAAGCATCGCGAGCTACTGGTGATCATGGATGCCAAACGTGGGGATATCGGCACAACCGCGCAAGCTTATGCTGATGCTTGGCTAGGCCCAGACGCAATATTTGCAGCAGATGCACTGACCTTAAACCCCTATCTGGGATTCGACAGTCTAGAGCCATTTATTCGCCAAGCACAACAGACCCTTTCTGGTGTATTCATCTTGGTACGGACCAGTAATCCTGGATCGGCTAACCTGCAGCAATTAATGATTGACGGCAAGCCTGCCTGGGCACATATGGCAGCCGGGCTAGCAAAGATGGTAAAAGAACAGACCGACCCAACCTGCAATATGTCCTCTGTTGGTGTGGTTGTGGGCGCAACAGGGCCTAGAGATGCCTTGGCTGTGCGCGACCTACTGCCAACCGCTCCTTTCCTGATACCAGGATATGGCGCGCAAGGTGCGAGAGCTGAAGAGGCTTTGAGCGGACTTACTGCAGATAAAGAGAAAGGCGTTTATAAGGGTGGACTGATTAATGCATCGCGCTCCATCACTCATGGTAAAGGGGTACAAAACGCAAGCACTGTAGGCGAGGCTGTCGCAGCAATAAAGAAGGCTATTCAGGAAGCGATTTCTGACCTGGCTGTTATTCGAATTTAGGCTGAAATATTTTTAATTCCTCTAATGCAGAAAAATCTTTTTGGCTTAATTTTTGATGAATGAACTAATTCAAGTGTGAGCTATCACATATTAAAATAGGGATGTTTTAAGCCCGACTGGCCAGCCATTTTTCAGCATCCAGCGCAGCCATACAGCCCATGCCAGCAGCAGTGACGGCCTGACGATAAATTTTATCGACACAGTCACCCGCCGCAAAAATGCCATTTTTCGAAGTGCGTGTTGTTCCAGTTTCAACCGTGATGTAACCTTCATCATCCAAATTTACAGCTGATTGAAACGCAGCGGTTGCTGGGTCATGACCGATCGCCACAAATAGGCCATGGGCAGCAACCTCCTCGCTCATGTCACCATCTGTTGCCGCAAGACGAATGCCGGTAACGCCCTTATCATCGCCTAGAACTTCCTCAACGACACGGTTCCATTTCACTGTGATCTTTTCATTAGCCATCAGCCTGTCTTGCATAATCTGTTCTGCCCGCAGACTGTCACGGCGGTGGACAAGCGTAACAGACTGGCAGATATTGGCCAGGTACAGAGCTTCTTCAACAGCTGTATTGCCACCACCAACGACAACCACATTCTTTTCACGATAAAAAAACCCGTCGCAGGTAGCGCAAGCGGAAACACCTCGCCCATTAAAGGATGTTTCTGAGTCCAAACCAAGCCAGCGGGCAGATGCTCCGGTTGCCAGAATAACACTGTCTGCTGTAATCAGATCGCCAGAATCACAAGTTAAAGTGAAAGGATGACTGGACGCGTCCAGTGCTGTGATCAAGTCATATACGACCCTAGTGCCAACATTTTCGGCCTGTGCCTGCATTTGTTGCATCAACCACGGTCCCTGCACCACATCAGCAAAGCCAGGGTAGTTTTCAACATCGGTGGTTATAGTCAACTGGCCGCCAGGCTGGAGCCCTGTCATAAGAACTGGATTCAGGTTGGCCCGGGCCGCATAAATGGCTGCTGTAAGACCCGCCGCTCCTGCCCCAATAATGACCAGTTTTTCATGTCTGAATGCCATCTCAATATCCTTTGCCTACCCAGTTCTTTCCACGATGTTTTTATTTGCGCCCACTTTACAAATAATGACAAATTTAGCTGCAATGAGTTATGTTTAAACGAGGCTAAAGAATGATTGTCAAGCGGTTGGTATGAGAAATTACGCATCCTTTCGAATAATTCAAATATTTTTATTTTTCGAAAAGCATATCGCTTACTTATGGCGTATCATTAGTGCTGGGTTTGCTATTTGTTTCTTTTTGCCTTTTGGAGAGACAGACGCGGCTGAAAAGATCCGCGGTCAGGCATTACAGGGTGACCTTATGGTCTTTAAGACAGATGTCGGAACGCAGCTAAGCCTTGATGGCGCACCATTGCTAATTTCCTCAACTGGCTATTTTGCCTTCGGGTTTCATCGAGATGACAGCATGGCCGTAAGCCTTGATATTCTGTCTCCTGACGGGCACAGAAAGCAGATAGTACTGACCCCAAAATCGCGCCTGTATGATGTACAGCGAATAGATAATCTGCCTGGTGCCATGGTGACACCGCCACAGGAAGTTTTAGAACGGATCAGAAGGGATGCTAGAGACGTAAAAGCCGCGCGGGCGATATTCTCGGAGCAGGAGGACGCATTAGTGAATAATTTTGACTGGCCAGTCTGGGGGCGAATAAGCGGAATTTATGGCTCACAGCGCATTCTGAATGGCCAGCCGCGCCAGCCACATTACGGCATTGATATAGCCGCTGCATCTGGGCTTGCAGTTAGAGCCCCCGCAGATGGCAAAATTGTCATGGCGAAAGATCTCTATTTTACGGGCGGCACTATCATCATTGATCATGGCTATCATCTAAATTCAACCTACTCCCATTTAGCTAAGATGATCACCCCTATCGGCACATACGTAAAACGAGGTGACATCATCGGTACGGTTGGTTCAACTGGCCGGTCAACCGGACCACATCTAGATTGGCGTATCAATTGGAAAAACAAACGTCTCGACCCCCTCTTGCTTGCCGGACCCTTGCTGCCTGCATTGCCAATACCTCGTCCATTCTGAAAATTTATCTAATTGTCTTAGGCTTGGCAGTATTTGGCACAATTCCTACTGCACAGTCAGCAAACAATACTCACGATGGCTCTGT
>CETK01040080.1_pt1 | contig 12443 bp, 19 predicted proteins | sample 361431 | NCBI WGS metagenome assembly CETK01 (sample SAMEA2622452, study PRJEB7988) | marine metagenome | biome: marine biome (ENVO:00000447); feature: surface water layer (ENVO:00002042); material: "saline water (ENVO:00002010), including plankton (ENVO:xxxxxxxx)" | depth 5 m | reverse complement strand
CCGACTTTGACGATGTCTGCTCCATTTAGTATTAACTCCTGTGTTTGATCTGCGGTAACAACATTACCTGCAATAATAACTATTCTAGGAAAACGTAATCTAAATTCTGCAACATATTCTATAAATCTTTGACTGTATCCGTTTGCAACATCAATACATACATATTTTAGATTATCTCCTACTTGTTCATATACACTGGCAAATTTTTGTTGATCTTCGTCTTTAATACCTATACTCATTGCTACATGATCACGTCTCCATGCAGGTGCATCTTGCTCGTCAAAAAAACCTACTAATTCACCAACACTATAGGTTTTCACCAAACATGTAAAAGTGTTAAGTTCACCTAATCTATCAGCCATTTCGAATGTGCCTACGCCATCCATATTACTTGCCATAATTGGTATGCCTTCGTAATCATAATTAATTGTATCTGGTATGTCTGAATGATAATTGCGAAATGTAAACTTACGTTTCATTCGCACTTCTTTTCGACTACCTAATGTGCTTCTTTTTGGTCTTATCAGCACGTCAGAATAGTCTAACTTGATGTCATCTTCTATTCGCATTGGAACCTCTCTCTTAGAGTTCTTCTATGTCCAGTGTCAACGGAAAACCTGCACTGCGACTAACTAAAATACTTTCGTGGACTTTTTGCTCAGCTACTTCATAGTAATATACGCCAGCTACACCTTTGCCATCATTGTGTACTGACAGTGTAATATTTTCTGCCTGTTCATCAGTTTTTGTGAAAACATTTTTTAACAATTCAATCACAAATTCCATAGGTGTTTTATCATCATTATACAGTATCACCTGATAACGGTTGGGCTTTTTAAAGTCTATTTCACTAGTTGTTTTGTCTTTTACTTCTGTGTCCATAACACTATTTACCGTGGTTCATGGGGGTATTTCTACCCCCACTTTATTTTATTTGATAGCGATTGTTTTTGGTTTCTTTTCCTCTGGAATGATTCGCTCTAGTTCGATATAAAGCATACCATTTTCCATTCTCGAACCTTGTACAACAATATCATCACTTAATGTGAAGTTTCGTTTGAAGCTTCTCTGTGCAATACCTTTGTGAATCCAATCCCATTTACCGGTTTCTACTTCACCTTCTGGATTGTGTGCAATGGTAAGCACACCATCAGCAACTGTGATTTCCAAATCTTTTTTGTCTACACCTGCTAGTGCAATTTCGATTTGAAACTTTTCACCATCTCTGATAATGTTGTAGGGAGGGTAACCTGTGCTATTAGTATTGTGTTCGATATATCTAAACATGTCGTCAAATACTCTATCGAATCCTACTGCATAGGGGGTTAATTTATTAATGTCGAGGGTTGTTAATCTATTCATTTGCTATCTCCTTTATTAAGCAAGATTAATGTTAAGTAGACCCATACTTGGCATCTACACTTTTATTTATCATGTGAGAAGCTAACCTTGGCTTCTCGCGGGCATATTACGGTGCCAACCTTTCTTGTTTGTGTTTTTCATATCTCTAGACGCATTCCATTTCTTATCGCATCTGTCTGACTGTAATCCAATTACTGTCAAGTTCCAACTAAGGATATATGTGAGTAGGGAGGATTCGGGTATACCTCCAAACCGTCGACCGAGATACCATTCTCAAAGCCAGGTAGCCTAGTTCCGCTCGGGAGAGCGATGTGGCACAACGCATTTCTGCAACCATGCCTGGGTACCACCCCTAACTAGCCAAGTTACACACTCTGGTAAATGTGCGTTTCCTTGCACTACTCTAACAAGACCGTCGCCTTATTAATACTTAATATAATACTTGTTGACCCATTTGTCAACCTTTTATTGCCAATTTTCTTTATTTTTTTCTTGTGTTTTTAACCAACGTTTACGTGCTTGTGCTTTTTCACGTTTTTTAATAACACTTGGTTTTTCATAGAATTCTTTTTTACGCATGTCTTTAACCATGCCTTCTTGATTCATTAATTTTTTTAAACGTCTCAATGCTCTGTTTACGTCGTTGTTTCTTACCTCAACATACAAGCCTGATCTGTCGTTAATATCTGAACTCATTGGTTTAAATCTTTTATTCATTCTTTCCTCATTAGGATACCAATCATTCGGTTTCCGTTAATGGCTGGTTTTGTGTCCCATGTTGCAGTTTGTACTAATTCCATGATACGATCCATGATACCAAAACCTACCTGTTTGTTACTGTTTTCTCTGCCTTTATATCGTATCACACATTTTACTTTATTATTTTTCTCTAAAAATTTAATTATACTTTTACACTTTGTATCAAAATCATGTTGGTCAATACCTAGTCTGAATTGCATTTCTTTAACAACAATTTGATTTTCTCTTTGTTTTTTTGCCGCTTCTTTTTCTCTGCGTTTTTGTTCATAGAAATATTTTCCTGCATTCAATAATTTTGCAACCGGAGGTTCACTCTTTTCATTTATTACAACTAAATCTATGTTACGTTTTACTGATAAATTTAATGCATCATTCTTTGATAATATTCCTATCTGCCCGTTGTCGTCAATCACACGTAAAGTATTATGTGTAATAAACTCGTTGACCTGCTTTACAGGTACTCTGTGTTTCTTAAAGTGTTTCAACGCCATGCAACATCGCTTCTGCATAATCGTCAACACTATCATAGACTGCACAAGTATTAACTGTATTTAAAATTTTCACTATGCTTTTCCTTTTGTTTTTTCGATTAAAATATATTGTAGATTTTTTCTTTGCTTGTAATGCACAGAAAAGTCCAAGTTCTGTAATATTGTCTAAATCAACAAATATTGTATCGCTAAATCTCATCATACTAATTATCCAAACAGAATTATTATCTTCTATTGGTCCGTTTGTATGATACAATGATATAGGTACTGTTTTAAAAAAATCATTATACAACAGTTCAATATCTTTTACAAAATTTGGATCACTGCTTAACACCGTGATTACTGGTCCTGCTTCGGGTAAATGCATGTCAGGAGGAGTAATAGTATAAATGGGATTCTCCCTCATATAATTCTAATCATCCTCTTTTTTATTATCCTCTGCTTTTTCAGCTATACTTTTTATTTTAATGCTTTTTATTCTCTTTGGCATAGCCGCTAATCTACCATCCGGTGAATATAGTTTTCTGTTTTGTCTCTGAGCCAATTCATCGTTAGTAAGTTCTTCATCAGCTCTGTTATCAGTATAAGGGTCATATGGTTCTTTGTCAACCGGTTTTTCTATTTCAAGTTCTTTTGCTACTTCTTCCAAAACTTCTGGGTCAGCTTTTTCTAACATGAACTTTAGTTCATCTTCATCTTCTACTTTTTCTTCAGCAAATTCATTATCGATGATTTCTTGGTCCACATCTTCGTAGACTGGCTCTTCTGGCTCAGTGGTTGACTGGGGCTCTGGATCGGGTTCATTTTGTACAATTGTTCTGCGTATTTGGTTGTCATTTTGGCTTCTCCATTCAAAAGTATATTGACTTGCTATTAACAGTAAAACTGCTAGTGGATCGAATACAAATATGATTGTAATGATAACCCACCTTACTGCTTGTTCTAGTATATCTCTATCTGCTTCTTCATATATAAATTCAGCAATGTATTTAATCGGACCTACTTCAGCTTCTAATTTTCTATACTCTGCTTCAATTGTATATTTTTCTTCTGTTAGTTCATCTATTAATTTGTTAGCATCTGTAATACGTAGACTTTGTGCATCTATAATTGCATCAATATCTGCACCACTATCTACTGTAATTTTTTCCCTTAACTGTTGAATTAATGTTTGACTTGCATTAACTTGTTCATCTGCACTTGCTCTTATCCTAGCAATTTCGTCTCTAGCAGTAGTTACTATTGGAGATTCAGTTGCACGAACTTCATCTATTTTAGCAAGCATCTGCACTTCTCTGTCTTTCAATGCAGGTATTTGTACATTACGTATATCACTTACTATAGTACTAAGTCGTGTACGTTCATTGTCTACTGTAGTTTTTGCTTCTATTCTTAATTGTGAGATTTGTTCTTGCAATTCACTAATACGTTCTTTTTGTAATCCAATCCATGTATTTGCACTACGCCTTGTGTTTGGTCCTGCTTGTCCGTCTGCATTTGAACCAATAGTAAGTTGTGCTTGTTTAATTTGTTCGCTTTCACCACTAGCAATTTGTCCTTCAACTTTTGCTATAGTATTTTTTATAGTTGCAATTTGTGCTTGTATTGGATCTATAGCACTGTTATCAACATCTAAATCTGCAATAGTTGCTTCGTATTCTTTAGCATTGTTATCTAACCGTACCAGTTCATCTGTAATTTTGGTTAATTGGTCTTCATATGGTTTGGTTCTATCTGCATCACTATCTCTAGCATCTGATATAATTTTTTGTTGTTCTTCTATTGCAGGTTTGATACGTTCGTATGCACTATCAATACGTTGTTGTTCTTTTTCTATTTGTGCATTGATATCATCATTACGATTACCAGTACTGTTTTCAGCTTCACGTATTTTTATTTCAGCTCGATCTATTATTGCTTGTTGTCTTGCTAGCTCAGTTTCTATACGTGCTACTTGTTCTACACTTTCAATACTAGCACTGGTCTGCTCTATGTGTGCTTTACTAAGAAAACCAAATATACCCATACTGGTAATAAACATTAGCACAACTACTGCGAGTGCTAGATAGTACCTAAGCCACCATTTAGCTCGACGCCAGTGTTTGTGTAACCATACTGCGGTTACAAGTTTACCAACTTCTAATGCTCCGCCCATAATCATTATAGGTATAGCCGCGGCGGCAAAAATAGCTACCAATCCTGCTATACTATAATATATTGCTACTGCACTAATACAAAGGGCTGTTATAAAAACTAATAGTCCTAAAAACAAATTTAATCTCCAAACTTTTCGGCATAGCCGTCTTCTATCATTTTCTGATTAACATCTGTTTTGCTCTTGCTTGCATCTAATGTAAAAAGTTTCCCCATTATTCTGCCAGCTTTACCTCGTTTATTCATAATTGTTTCACAGATGAATTCTTGACCTAGTAATTCAGTAAGTTTATTTTTTGCTACAATAGCATTACTCTTTTTGTCTTCATCTGTTGACCGGATATCATCTACATTAACTCCGTATAATTTTATTCTCTGTCTGATAGTTACATTGAAACCTAAGTCGATGACTGCATCAACTGTGTTTCCGTCTATCACTCTAATTGTATTGCATTGATATGTATACATGCAAAATCCTTTATCCGTTTATACTATTTATCGGAATTTGCCCTAGACTGTTGCTGATCTGCAAGCCAGGATTTTGCTTGTGGTCTACGTGGTGGTTCAGCTATAAATTTTCTTATGTTTTTTTCGACCGCCACAAAATTTTCCTTACGGTCTGGATCTTCCAAACCTCCGCTATTGTCTACTATGTAAAAATTAGCATTACCAAATAACTGCTGAAACTTCATCATGTTATCCTGCACTGCATGCCACATCTTTTCAATCATCTCTTCAGGTAATTGACGTGGTCGCATTTTATTTCTTTTTTGAGCCATATCTAAATTTGTGTTTACAAATACCATCATTGTGTCATAACCTAGTTGCTCTAGCTTTCGTTTTTGATCTGCTGTTTTTGCAACATCTTTGGCTGTGCCGTCAATTATTAAACCAAGTCTACCATCAATATAGTTCCCTTGTTTTGCTTTGGTTAAACGTTTTGCTTTTTCTCTAGCTTCTTGTCCTTGTGGACTTGCAACAACTTCTGGGTCACTTAGATCTAGTGGTTTTGGTTTTGCTAAACTGGCAAGTTTTTCATATACATCATCACTGTTTACTATTTTTAAACCAGTTGCGTCTGCACCCATCATACTATCCACAACAAAGCCCTTTCCTGAGCCAGGGCCTCCAGCTAAGAAAATGGCTTTAAAAATATGAGGATCGTTTGGACCCTCAGCTAAATTGTAGTTTGATATTACTTCTTTTACTAGCATAAGTGTATTTATGCTATTTTATACTAATCCCATCTGTAGAATATATGGGCACCAATTCTACCTATATGGTTCATACCTCTATCTCTGGTCCATCTAGGTTTGACATAACTTGCATGATAGTGTGTTGCACCTTCAGTTATACCTCTGTGTTTGTTGGCATACAAAATGCTACCTGCTACATACTGTGCAGTTGCCCAACCAGTTTCGTCATCTGGTATATCATCTTTGCCATCACAGTACCAACTGAATTGGCACAAGTGTCTAATAGGATTATATTTTCTTTCTTCGTCAGGTAAATCTGGATCTTGCTTTGTTTTCCAACTTTCTCTGACAGGTCCTTGATATACTACTTCACAAATAGTATCTGGATATCTATCATCTCTTACTCTATTGAGTACAACATCACTAACTGCATACATACCTGCAAGGTTATCGCTTCTTGTTTCATAATATACATTTAGTGCTAAACAATGTGCTTCTGCACTTTCAATTAAATCAGGATAAACATCAAATTCAATACTGTTTTCATCTACTGCAACCACTTGTACTTTAAGTAATTCAGGTTCTATATAATTTGTTTCACTTTGTGCTATTGAACTTGTTTGTCCTAAAAACACAATAGTCATTACAATTACGCCATTAAACAATAACGTAAGTCCTGTGCCGATAAATTTTAACATGTCTGCCTCTTAGTTATTTACAATTCGCCAAGACTGATTTGTTCCTTTATTCGACCATTTTCGTCAACTAATTGAACACTTCCGTCTTTGATTTTGCCACGTGGAATTAAATTAAATCTTTGTCTAACTATACTATTCATGTGCTTTACAGCCTGTTTTTTATTGCTGAATAGATCATAGTTTTTGGTTTGTATTCCACCATGATTATTATAAAATACAGTTTCAACTTCGTAAGTACTCATATTGATGCCTTTCTTTGTATACAATATAGTACTTCTTTTACTGATTGTCAAGAGTCTGAGGAGCATTTTCTGCCTCAAACTTTTCTACTATTGCTTTCTTTTGTTCAATCATATGCTCTAGCGAATAAACTGCCATTCGCTTCTCATCACTTGCACCTTCTGTCAAGTTAATGATTGCACTTTCAAGTGTTTCGATATCCTGTAATAGATCGTTCATAATGCCTCCTAATTAAAGTCTGCAGGGCGAAGCTCAACGGCTTCTTCTAATTCAGCATACATTGTATAGATATGCTTGACTAAATCACGTTTTACACTATCTTGAAGTGGCATACTCATTACGAGTGCATCAACTTCATCTAGTTTACTATCAATGGCTTCTAATGTATCTTGTACTGACATTAAGCAACTTCCTTCCAACCAACACTTGCACACACAAATTGGTCACCATTTTCATTTTCAACTACATCACTAACACTAACAGAATACATAGGAGCCAATCGTTCAATGTTTTCTTCTGGGCCAATGTTACCTACTTCAAATACATGATTAATATCATTAGCAGTGATGTTTGATACGTGTGTGTACCAATTGTTATCCATTGCCTTTTTAGCTAATGAACCTACTTCGTCTTTAGCGAAAGACATATCCAACTTAGTTAGATGCTTAGGAACACTGTTATGTCCTTCAGCATTTACTTTGTCAACTTCTGCATCTGTAAGATGTATTTGATATAATTTGAATTTCATTGTCTACGACTCCTTATTAACTATAAACAGTATAGCATCAAGATGTCTTACTGTCAACCTTTTTATTCAGGTTTTTTTGTTAAATCTAAGTCTTTTGGAAAAAGTTCGTCGAATTCAATTGTAACTGTTTGTTTTTCATCAAACGTTTTTAAGTCGTTCCACAGCCGGTCGATTGCTTCATCTGTCCAGTTGTGTTGAATATCTTCATCTTCTACAATAATACTTTGAAACTTCTTCCATTCAAAATAATTAGTACAATCAATACTGTTACAAGGATCAAATCCTTCATCTATAATGTCTTTTAGTAAAGCAGTATCTTTTATGCCACTTTTACGTTTTGCTCGCTCTAGTGCAAAGTCGATTACATTTTCCATTAATCACACTCCGGAAATTTATGCTTTACTAATGCTTGAATTGGTTGTAGATGGCCATTCATATGTTCTGTAACATATTCTTTAGGTTCTTCAGTACCCCATCTGTATATGGCATTTTTCGCCATATTAAATATTTGTCTTTTATTAGCATTGATTAAAGTATCTTTAGGATCATCATCTCCTGTTTCGTCTAGATATCTTAATGCATATATCGCAATATCATCTACACTCAGCGGTACTTCTACCTTTGCTAATATTCTTCTACCATTGCCAGTGTCTTTTGACCTCATTGTTTTGCCTTTCTTTTGCCTATACTTCTAATAGATGTGCCATGACATCTCTCCATTAGTTCTTACATATAAGTAAGAGTTTATGGCAAGATGACTCGAATGTCAAGAAAAAAATTTACTTTTTTCTGACTTATTATTTATACTTCAATTTTTGTAATTCTTACTTTCCAATTTACTGTTTTACCAGTTTGACCTTTTACTCGGACCCTAAATGCATTTGCAATTACTTCAGCACTTACGTTCCAACCTGTATATGTGACAGTCCAATTTGTTGTATCTTGTGCTGGATCTAAGTTATTACCCGTTGCATTTATAGCATTATTTGCAGTATATGTATTAAGATCAAATTCTACTACATCATTTGCATTATAGCTTGACATCGGATCCCATGGAGTTTGTGCTAAATCTGCGGTGCCACTGCGTTGATAATCTACTTTACTGTTTGTTCCTACTATACTCTTTGTACCACTACTGTCAGTTACTACACCTTCAACTTTGAATGCTTGTTTTTCACCAGATGTAGCAACACCTAATGCTCGCATCTCAAAAAACCAAGTTTTATTTGCGGCTGGTTCAGGATATGCACTATTAAATTGTACTGCAAGGGCAGTACCGTCTGTAGTTTGTGTGCTTCCACTAACTAACACATCTGGATCACTGCTCAAATCTATAGTATCAGTACCTTGTGTAACTGTAACACTATTATCAGCACTTGTAATAGTTCTAAATTGAAATGTATTTGTACTACGTTGTTTGAATACTTGACTACCTGAACCAACATTTGAACTGGTTAGACTATCACTAATTTGTATTTCTGTACCACTAGAGGTAAGGGCTATACCACCAGTATTTGTTAATGTTCTAAACTGTAATTCTGATCCGTTTAACTGCTTGAATACTTGTTGACCAGTACCTAAGTTTATTGAACTTGTAAGTGTACCAGTATTACCAGTTTGTGTAATCAATTGCTTCCAATTGTTTACATCTCCAAAGTAACCTTCAATAGCATGTGTATCTGTGTTGTATCTTATTTCACCAACTTCTGTATTTGGTCTTTGTGCAGTAGTACCTGCTGGTATTTTTATAGCCGCAGTACCTGGAAATCTAGGATTAGAGGCAAGATCAATTTGTATATCTCCACCAGCACCATCTCCATTGGTAACTGAAATCTGACCTGTTCCGCCAACAACTTTTCTTGCTCTACTAACACCACTGTCTTTTACAACTATTCCACTTCCTGATTCAACATTTAAATTGTTTAAAAAGTTAAACAGTGTGCTTGTAGCTTGTTGAAAGTCAGTTACTGTTCCTGTATTATTAGTAGTTGTGTCTTTACGTGTAAAAATTGTAAGTATATCTGTACGAACAACAATATCGTCTGTTGAAGCATTTATACTAAGCATACCTGCTTCACTGTTTACTACAAATAAATTATTACCTGTATTATTAAAGTTGTTTATTACCGTTGTGCTACCTGTTGTTCCACTTGAACCAGCAATATTACTTACATCAGTAGTAAGTCCTCCGGCATTATATCCTGGACTACTAGGTGTTGTTGGACTGGATCCTGCACTTTTTCCAGTAGTTTTTTGTTCAAAATTTGCAGTATAACCAATGACATTCCCACAATAATCATATACAGGTATCTGATTGTTTATGTCAGGTGTAGGATCATCATCCCTTGCAATAATATCTAATAGACTTTGTTCAAGCAATAATTGAAAAATATTACTGTATTCAATTATTTCACCTTGTAATATACGGTTGCCGTTTGAATCATATTGATGTCCATCAGCACCTGTGCCTAAACTATACTGTACTGGATAACCACTTAGTCTATCATATAGACCTTTAAGTTGGGCAACCATTCTTGCATTACCTGCAACTCCACCACTGTTAGGGTTGTGTAACACTCCCATTTCTGTATTACAACCACTGTCAGGTGTACCAAACTGACTACCGCCTTGGCTGTAACTTCCTGATATATTGTTCTCAAAATCAATTAAACTTGAAATAGATCCTGTTACACTATTAATATCTGTTCTAATACTGTCAATTACACTTTGACCTAAATTACCAGCATTAATTGCACTAAAGTTATTTGCTATAGTGCCTAATATTCCTCCATTAAACACACTAGCATTAAATCCACCAGTTGCACTAATACAAGCACAGGTTTGTCCTGGAGCAATACTACCTATATTATCTATAAGTTGTTTACCTGCTCCTAAGAAACTACCCATTGCACGTTCTAACATATTTGGAATTGCAATTGGATCTACAGGAGTTGCACAAAAATTAATTAGATTTGCAACATTTTGTGCTTCTGCTAGTACACCATTTAGTCGACCTAGTACTTCATCAAGTTTGGTATGATCCATAAATGATTCCATACCAGATTGTAATTCGTTCAAAGCATCTTTTAGTTCACCTTGTAGACCTGGAATGTTTAGTAGTGCATTGATGTTACTGTGCATACAAAGTTGTATATTAGGTAACTTTAACCCATTACCACTTAGCATACCACATAATAATTCACGCAAAGTAAAACTGTACTCAGCACTAGCTACGATTTTAAGATTCTCAGATCCAGCGGCGTTGGTACCACTTATATGATGTCTAGCATCTAAGTACTCATTGATATCATTTAGTCCATTTGGAAAATCTTTAAAGCTCATCTATTTGATCCTGCACGTACATTTGGACTAGCACTACTTGCATTTGGGGCACAATGAGCTCCTCCTGGTATAGGACATAGTGCATCAGGATTTGCACTGTCACCATTTAGTATGATTGGAATGCCTCCTGCTCTTACACTGCCTACTGTTTCACTTGCTTTAAGTCCGCCTCCGCCATGAGTATTAGTATCGCCATCAGTACTTATAGCTCTATTGTTAACTCTAACGTTTGCTATTTTTGTTACTGTACTGGCACCACAACTACGGCTATCGCCTTGTCTGTGTACAAAAGCTGTCATACAACTATTTATAGTTTAAAATTGGTGTTTGCTGATGCTGGTGCAATGCCTGTAGTGCTTTGTAAATATGCATCTGATAGGCTTTTATTTGGTTTATTTGTTGTGACCACGTGTTCTTTTTTTATTGTAATTGGGTCACTGCTAGCTGTATCTATACTCATTAGCCATGGGATAAGCATTGCTTGTCCGTTTTGTGGATTAAGGGTAATTACACAGGGTTTTACAACTTGTATATCTCCCATATCACCGCTAATATTTGCTGGTTCGCTAGATTCAAATCTTGCTACTATTTCTTCACCTGTGCTTACTTTTACGCAAACAGTATCGCCTTTTTTATAATTGGATGTTATCAACATCTTTAATTTCTCCTACGAGTTTTTTTATTTGGTTAGGGTCCATGCGGACAAGTGCTTGCCCGCCGCCCTCTACTAGTAATTTACCATTGAAATAAATTTGAGGAATCATTTTATGACCCTGATCTAAAAGAAATTGTCTGGCTTCTTGATTAGTATCCACTCTAATTTCTTCAAATTCAATTTCATGTTTAGTAAGCCATTGTTTAGCCATATCACAATAACCGCACAATGGCTTACTATAAACTGTTATCATATTTCGCATCCACCTGCTACACATGCTAGTTCTTGTGAACCAACAGTCATATCTTGTGTTTCATATTTTGCAAGTAAACTCCAATCTACTTCAATCGGCATTTTTGCTTTTAGATCTTTGTACTCGTTTTCTGTACAATCCTGATAAGGTGCTTGCTTGTATGTATGCTCACTGAATGGTAAGAAGCTTACTCCTGACATCCAATCAAAGTTTGCATATACCCATGCTCCAACTTCCATCCATTCATTTTCTTTTACAGAAATAGTTACAGATGGTTTGTGTTCACACCAATGCTTTTGATATGCTAACCAATGTTCTAGTTGCTCTATAGCAGTCATGTCAGTTCTAAATGTTGCTTTTTTATCAACTTTCATTGGGAAACTAAACACACTGGTATGATTAGGATTCATTACATCATCTTCAATTGGAAATCCAGCTTCCTGCATATACATTGTAAGTGGATCTTTTTTGTCACCACGTACAGTTCTAATATAGTACTCGTTGTGTCTAGCATGAATACCACTTGCGGCATCTGTAAGCTGAGA
>CETK01386656.1_pt1 | contig 12458 bp, 8 predicted proteins | sample 361431 | NCBI WGS metagenome assembly CETK01 (sample SAMEA2622452, study PRJEB7988) | marine metagenome | biome: marine biome (ENVO:00000447); feature: surface water layer (ENVO:00002042); material: "saline water (ENVO:00002010), including plankton (ENVO:xxxxxxxx)" | depth 5 m | reverse complement strand
CTGATGATTTATTAGAAGACATTAAGGCAGAGTTACCCGAGCTTGCTCATATTCGTCAAAAGCGATTTGTGGAGCAATATCAACTCAGTGAAATTGACGCAGTTACCTTAACGGAGAATCGATATTTAGCAGATTTTTTTGAAGAGTTGATCTCTGAAAGCGGTCATGTAAAAGCTACAGTTAGTTTAGTCTTAAGTGACGTACTCCGGGTGTTAAATGATCAGAGTATTAGCATACAAGAATTTTCTCTGTCAGTATCAAGATTGGCAGAGTTATTAGACTTAAGAACTTCAGATAAGATAAGCTCTACTGCCCAGCAGACTATTTTTAATGCTATGTTAGAACAGGATACTCCACCACTTGAATTGGCCAAATCGTTAAATCTATTACAGGTATCGGATTCAAATTATATGGATGAACTGGTTAAGCAAGTTATTAGCACCAACCCAGATGAAGCAAGGAGATATAAAGATGGAAAAAAGCAATTAATGGGATTTTTTGTTGGGCAGGTGATGAAGGTCTCTAAGGGAAAAGCAAATCCTAAAATGGCTAATGAATTTGTTCGCAAATATTTGGACTGAGAATTTAATCTAAAATTGTAGTAAAGAAACAAGCCAATAATAACAGCATTAATGGCAGTAAGGAAAAAAATGAACGGACAAATATCAAAAAGACCCCTATTCTTTGAGGGAGTTACCATCCGTTTGGGCATCAAAAAGGCTTTATTCATTATAATATTTATTTTAATTGGAAGCCGATGTGACCGACCTGAGCTAATGAATACGAGTTTCTTTGCTGTTGAAATTGATGTAACGGATTCTTTGGATCAAACTCGTAATCGTCAAGGTTTTGAATTCTTGTTATACTCTCAAAAAACGGAAAATAGTTCGATAGACACCCTATTTATTGGTAAAACCGATAGTATGGGTAGAATTGAGAGCACAATAAGCTTCAATGAAGCTGGAGCTTATCCTCTCCAAATAAGTCGCGATAGGAGTCCAATTTTGAACATGAGAGTATTATTGGCTCCAGATGATTCAGTACTATTCACTGGAGAATTCCCAGAGATTGGCCAAACATTGAAGGTAGATTCAAGAGAGCAGCGAGCGGTAGATGTTTTTGATCGAGTTGATGCAGGATTTACCCGCACTAGGCGATTTATTGCTATGGGAGCACTTGCGGATACCGCTATTGCCGATGAATTACGAAAATGGGCCAATTTATATGAAGAGGTGCATAAGGATTATCCTGGAACGTTTGCCTCTTCATTTGCACTAGAGGCGGCAGTTCTAATTCTCTCAGACATTGACCAACAAAAAATGATGTCGCTCATAAATGAAGGTCTCGAAAATGAACAGTCTTTGGGACTTGCCATAACAGTTGGAAAGGACTATATAAGTACAATCAATGGATTTGACAAAGGTGTTAAATATTTGGATTCATTAAAGTCAATTGTTTCTGATAAAGAGCAAACCCGAGTAATTGATCAAATGCTTATAGAGTTGTACTATGATTCCTTGCGAATAGAGCAAGGGAAAGAGAGCATAGCGCGATTTAGGCACTTCTACGAAGACGAAGAAGATTTATCATTTTGGTATAAAAATATGCGTTTTGAGCTCGAAGATTTAACGCCGGGTACTTTTATTCCAGCCTTTAGTTTTGTTAGCACAGAAGGGGATACTATTAATGAAGAGAGTATTAAAGGAGCCCCTACTTTACTAGAATTTACCCTAATGGAAAATGGATTATATCAGCAACAATACGAGGAATTAACGATTAGTTATCAACTATTTTCTCCTCGAGGATTCCAAATTTATACCATGGCCTTTGACGAAAGTAAAACCACAATTTGGGCGTTTTTTGAAGAAAGAGATCGCTTTTGGTCTATCGCAGAACCGCATACGATGAATCGAAAATCCCTGGTTGAAACTTTCAATATCCAATACTATCCAACGTGGATACTCCTCGATGCTGAAGGCCGAATTATCAGGAAATTTATTGGGGAGGAATTGGATGATTTTATCCCCTACCTCATACCACACTTAAACTCGAACTAATACTACAATTTCGATATTATGCGTAAATTTTTAATTGCAGGTAACTGGAAGATGAATGGGGGAGAACAGTTTACCTTTGACTTATTATCAGTCATAAAGAATCAAAAACCGGCTATTTCTGAAGATATAGATGTATTAGTTTGTCCGAGTTTTGTGTCATTATCGATTGCAATCGATCAACTTCACAAAAGCGATGTTCTCGTGGGGGCACAAAATATACACGAAGCAGAAAAAGGGGCGTATACTGGTGAAATAAGCGCATCTATGTTGGTAGAGGCAGGTTGTAGTTACGTACTTCTAGGGCACTCTGAGCGTCGTGCTTATTATCATGAAGATGACGCTTTAGTACATAAAAAATTACAAACTGCCCTACGCAATGAACTAGCACCAGTAGTTTGTGTGGGGGAACTATTAGATGAACGAAAAGAAAACCGACATTTCGAGGTGGTTAAAGCACAAACCTTAGCTACATTCGAAGGTCTAACCTATGAGCAGGCCGTTCAAGTAGTTGTCGCTTACGAACCTGTTTGGGCTATTGGTACTGGAGAGACTGCCAGCCCAGAACAAGCACAAGAAATGCATGCGTTTATACGATCAATTCTAGCTGAACAATTTGGAGACGCTGCTAATGCTATACGTATAATCTACGGAGGTAGTATGAAGCCTGCTAATGCCCAGGAGTTATTAAGCCAACCAGATGTTGATGGTGGTTTGATTGGAGGCGCAAGTTTGGATGCAAAAAGTTTTGTTAGCATCATTGAGATAGCAGAAAGCTTAACCAATTCTGTCAGAGAGATCGATTCTCCAACAACCTTAGAGGAAGATTAGTACTATGAAGGTATTACTAATAGGAAGTGGTGGAAGAGAACACGCATTGGCATGGGCTTTATCTCAATCGCCTTTATGTGATACCTTGTTTATAGCACCAGGTAATCCAGGAACTCAGGCATGTGGAGTGAATGTAGCTTTGAATGCTTTAGATTTTGAAAAAGTGCTTGAGTTCATTGAAAAAAAAGAAATTGGACTTACGGTCGTTGGCCCAGAGCAACCTTTAGTAGCTGGAATATCTGACTTTTTAGAAGGGAAAGGGCATTCTGTTTTCGGACCTAGTACAGTCGCTGCACGATTAGAGGGTAGTAAACAATTTGCCAAGGATTTTATGGTACGTCATGATATACCTACAGCAGCGTATAAGGCGTTTGAAGGAGATTATTTTACCCAAGTTCTAGAATACGTGGACGCCAAAAATGAGTATCCCGTAGTATTAAAAGCAGATGGGCTAGCAGGTGGGAAAGGAGTGTTGATTCCTGAAAATAGAGAAGAGCTTTTGGCTGGCTTGGAAGAGCTTTTCAAGGGTACATTGCGAGCCGCAGCACAGACATTGGTACTCGAAGAATTCATGCCTGGTGAGGAAGCATCCGTTTTTGCTTTGTGTGATGGGGAACACTTCGAAATAATAGGAACTGCACAGGATCATAAGCGACAACTCGATGGTGACAAAGGTCCAAATACAGGTGGGATGGGGGCATACTCACCATCGCCGCTTCTTCAAAAAGATATGCTTCAAATGGTCTCCGAACAAATTATCGCCCCCACTGTAGCAGGTATGGCCGCTGAAGGGAATCCCTTTAAAGGGTTTTTATATGTAGGTTTAATGATGACTCCTGAAGGTCCCAAGGTGGTTGAATTTAACTGCAGGTTTGGTGATCCAGAATGTCAGGTTATTATACCCAGGCTCCAAAGTGATTTACTTACTCACTTAGTTCAAAGCACAAAGGGAGCACTTCAAGGCGAAGACATCGTATTTGATGATCAATACAGAACAACAGTGGTTCTTGTTTCGGGAGGCTATCCACTTAGTTATCAGAAAGATTTTCCGATTTTTGGTGTAGATAAGATCCAACAAACTGATGACTTTCAAATTTTTCATGCAGGTACAAAGCAGTATGGAGGCCAACTATGCACTGCAGGTGGGCGGGTACTGAATGTGGTTGGTACCGGTAAAACACTACATGAGTCGATTTCGATGGCATATAAAGGTCTTGAAGCCATTTCGTTTGAGGATATGTTTTATCGTAAAGATATTGGTGCTAAAGGATTGAACCATGTTTCATGAATATGTTCTGTAATCATATCTACCGTAATTTAAGGGCTTTATTAGCCACCCGAATCCCTAAATCTATTTTGCAATCCCGTCATTTGTTTAGAAAAAAAGCACCAGAAAGGGCGGTGTTTCTTATAGTCTCATATATATGGTTGGTGATATTTGGAAGTGTAGCTAAAAATGGTGGAGTTGTAGCCGAGGTCAGAATCGATACGATTCAACAAGCTAATATACTTAATCAGCAAATTGCGGATAATACAACAAGCCAATATTTAGCAAAATTATCCGAATCACAGGGCATTAGCCATTACAGTTCAATGGTCAATCCTATACCTATAGCTACCTTTACCCAAGCTTCAGCCATGGTAAAGGGACTTAATGGAGTCATTGTTAGTGATCAGACCGAGCATAAGATGTATCTTTTTACAACAGATGGACAGCTAGGTATTGAGGCAGGTGGAATTGGTCATGGAACAGAATCGTTAAATACACCGACTGATCTAGCTAGTAAAAATGGACTAAAAATATATGTAGCAGACCGTGAAAATGGGCGTGTCAAAATTTTAGATCATGAATTGCACTATTTATCTAGTTTGGATATTAGCAGAGCTAACACAGATTATGGTATGGGACTAGATCTTTTCATAGCTAATTCCAGCTGGAAACCAGAAAAACTGTGCCTTGTTAGTAGTGGGCATTTACAGGTTTGGGACGCGCTTAGGAAAGGAATACATCGCTTTAATTCTAAAGGCGATTATCTTGGATTTAGTGTCCTCTACGAAGCTATAGGCCATATAACTGACATGCAATGTAAGGCCGATTATATTGAGTTAAATAGTGCTCAAAGCAAAAAAATTGCTCGCATGAGTGTCAATGGACTTTGGTTAGATAGTTATGATATTACTCGAGATCGTGCTTATCAATCGCATATTTCTTTATCAAACTATGCCGATAAATGGGATGAGTTTGAACAAAAGTATGGGCTTTGGGTAGAATCAATTAGAGAAGGAACTCGGTTGTGGATCTTGTTTGAGCGCGCGTTGTTCTCATTTGATATTATACAATAACAGGATCACTAAAAGCGAAATGGTTTCTAATACTTTTGTTGATGTGAATAAGTCCTTTTCCATACCAAATCAGTCTTTTGAGCAAATACGGAGAAAGATACCAGAACTCTACAAATCATTAACTGAATCGACCAGTCCATTTTTTTTAAATCATGCTCTAAGTTTTGAAGAAAAATTAACCCAAATATATGTTTTTCAACACATTTTGAATCCAGTGTATAAAAGGTATTGTACTTCTTTAGGCTGGTCAGTCGAAGATTATTCACGCTGCTTTGATGAATTACCTCCTTTATTGCCTGTGCAAGCATTTAAAGACGCAGAGGTATGGACTCATAATGCTTTAATAGGTGATAGGGACATATCAACTCACTTCCCGAATTTGAAAGCTAGTACTCAACCTTTAGAGTTTTTTAGTAGTGGGACCTCTGCAATGCAGCGGAGCCGTCATCGTGTGCTAGATCCAGCCTATTATGATGCTTCTATTCGGGCATCATGGCAAGCAAGATTTGGTAAGGAAAACTGGATTATTTGGGCATATACACCTGGCTATTCTGAAAACCCACAGTCTTCCTTGCTATATATGATTAACCGGCTAATGGAGTGGGACCATACTGAACAAAGTCGCTACTTATCCCTAAACCAGTGCCTGCCAATGAACCAATTACATGAACTCGTGGCAGAGGGACACCAAGTAATGCTTTTTGGGGCTTCGTTTGGGTGGTTAGACCTGATAGAACTACACGAGCGAGAGACAGTACCATTGAACCTACCAAAAGAGTTAACCATTATGGAAACGGGGGGTATGAAGACCTTTAGACGCTCCATCTCAAGATTAGAGTTGTTTGATCGTTTAGTACAAGGATTTAATTGTCTACCCGATCAGCTTTATACCGAGTATGGGATGACAGAGTGCCTGAGTCAGTCTTATACTTCCAATGGACTGTGGCTGCAGTGTCCGGAATGGGTAAAGGTGGTTGTGGTAGATTCGGATGAACCCAATAAATTGTTAGAGCCAGGGCAAGAAGGTCGGATTGGGATAGTTGATTTGGCTAATATCTATTCTTGTAGCTTTTTGTTGACGGGTGATCGGGGAGTGAAGGACGAGAAAGGAGACTTTCAAATATTAGGACGATGGGAACCAACATCTATGCGTGGTTGTAACTTTTTAATAGAGCAAGATGGATAGTTCAGCCCTGCAAAATTCAAATCAAATGAATTCGAATAAGCCACATCAAGCGGGTAAGAGTTTGATTAAGCAGACGAAACATAGAGCATATCTTTTACAGAAACACCTAATCGAGTGGTTTAATAATGAGCAATCCGGAATGCAAACAGCCATTCAACAAAGTATTTTAGGCACCGATTTTACTTCAGAGGATATTGATTTTCAGCTTTCTTCTATTAAATCGCGTTTAGAAGCGGGCGATATAGTATACTGGGTGAAACAATGTTACGGGGTTGAGGACAAACAAGAACTAAATCAAAAAAGAGAACATGTACAAGATGACTTAGATTCTCAATCGTTCGAACAAGCGCATGTGTTATGTATTCATGCTGGTAATCTACCCTTAGTCGGTTTGCAGGATGCTATCGCTGTTTTATTATCAGGTCATAATTATACAGGCAAAATTTCTCGAAAAGACCCCTACCTCTTAGTTTCTATACTAAAATGGTTGGTTCATAGAGGTTGGAAATCACAGATTAAGCATTGGACCATTGAAACAACAGATATTCCCGCAAAAAACTTTCAGACAGTACTTTTTTCAGGATCAGAATCATCCTTGGAAAGCCTTAGAGCTATCTTAATCAAAGCTCAAATAATAGATATACATACAAACTGGTTAAATCGTACAGCATCATTTTCAATGGCCTATTGCCCAAACAAAGAAATGGCTAAAAAATATTCTGATCAGCTCATCGAAGCGATGGTCAGGCATGATGGAAAAGGCTGTAGGTCAGTAGGTGTAATTGTATCCCCCGTTGGGCTCAACGAACTGCAAAAACCACTAGAAAATGCATTAAAAAGTGTCTTCTATAAGACAGAAACTGCAGGTATATCCGATTCGAAGGTTCAAACGCAAGGGGTTAATCGAAACAGATTGGCTGGTGTGGCTTATAAAAAAGCATATAATTTGGCTATAGCTCGTGCATTCATATGTGTTGGTGATTGGTTCATAGAGGAGCATTCTTTTGAGTATTTATCTGAGCCAAGAAGTAATAGACTGGTTTACTGGGTTAAAGGCGATGAAGAAACGTTAGGCAGTTTGGTGGAGCGTTTTGGTTTTGCCCTTCAGAGTATTTACTATTTAGGAGCTGATATCCCTGCCTTTAAAGGCTTACTCAATGATATCACTAATGTTGAATCCATTGACTTCGCCCAGTGTCCTCCTTTATATTGGAAGCCTGATGGGGTAGACATACTAAGGTATCTTTGTCCTTTCACTATTTAATTCTTTTATGCCTATTTTAGGCGCTTTATAATTGAGCCCTAATGACCTCAACCTTTTCACCAGGTTGATGGGTATAATTGATTTACAATAACGACCCTTTAGATTGAAATACTCTTTTATGCATTCATATAATCCAGCAGCCATTGAAAAGAAATGGCAAACATATTGGCTACAGCACCAGACGTTTAAAACCCCTACTGATCGTAGCAAGCCAAAATATTATGTTTTGGATATGTTTCCTTATCCGAGTGGATCTGGATTGCATGTGGGACATCCAGAAGGATATACTGCGACTGATATAATAGCACGATATAAGCGAATGATGGGTTTTAATGTACTTCATCCGATGGGTTGGGATGCATTTGGCTTACCTGCCGAGCAGTATGCTGTAAAGACGGGGACTCATCCAAGTATTACCACCGAACACAACATCAAAAGATTCCGTGAACAGTTACAAGCTATTGGATTCAGTTATGATTGGGATAGAGAAATAAATACAACAGATCCTAATTATTTTAAATGGACTCAATGGATTTTCTTGAAACTTTATGAAATGGGTCTGGCCTATGAGGATGAGGTTGCAGTGAATTGGTGTCCAGAATTAGGCACTGTTTTAGCCAACGAGGAGGTAATTGATGGAAAAAGTGAGATAGGTGGCTATCCTGTCGTTCGGCGTCCAATGCGTCAATGGATCCTTAAGATAACCGCCTATGCTGAGCGTTTACTTCAGGATTTAGATGATCTTGACTGGCCTGAATCGTTGAAAGATATGCAGAGAAATTGGATAGGAAAGTCAGTCGGTGCTGAAATTGATTTCAAAATTCAGGAATATGATTCAGAGCAGATTAGGGTGTTTACAACGAGACCTGATACATTGTTTGGTGTTACATATATGGTACTTGCACCGGAGCATCATTTGGTGGATAAGATTACAAGTGAACAACAACGTTCAGCCGTACATGAGTATGTGAAAAATGCGGCTACCAAATCGGATTTAGATAGACAAGAACTTTCGAAGGAGAAAACGGGAGTCTGGACAGGCGCTTTTGCGATTCATCCAGTAACTAATAAGCAGATTTCCATATGGATTGCGGATTATGTACTTGTTAGTTACGGAACAGGCGCTATCATGGCCGTACCTGCGCAGGATGAGCGAGATTGGGAGTTTGCCGAGGCCTTTGATTTACCCATAGTACGTACGGTTCAACCCGAGGAAGGGTTTACCGGCAAAGCCTATACAGGAGATGGTCTCGCCATTAACTCTGAATTTTTGAATGGAATGGGAGTGGATGAGGCAAAAAACACCATGATTCAATGGTTGGAAGATAATAGAGTAGGTTCAAAAGCTATAAACTATAAGCTCCGTGACTGGTTGTTTTCTAGGCAGCGATACTGGGGTGAACCTTTCCCCATACTTCACACCGACAAGGGTGTGATTCCTTTATCCGAAGATCAGCTCCCTTTAGAGCTTCCAGTTGTAGATAGATATCAACCTACCGGTGATGGAGAGCCCCCTTTAGCTAACGCAACTCAATGGGTTAATACCATCGACCCTGCCACAGGTAAGCCCGCTAAACGTGAAACTAACACTATGCCTCAGTGGGCAGGCTCTTGTTGGTATTATTTGCGGTATATATCCCCAGATTGGGAGGGGGGACCCGTAGATCCTGATTATGAATCATATTGGATGCCGGTGGATTTATATGTGGGCGGTGCTGAACATGCGGTATTACATTTATTATATGCCCGATTTTGGCATAAAGTATTATTCGATTTAGGTGTTGTCAGTACTAAGGAACCATTTCAGAAATTGGTGAATCAGGGTATGATTCTTGGTGAGGTAGAATATACTGCTGCTAAAAAAAATGGAGAATGGATACCTGTTGATTATGCTGATGAGGCTACAGATAGGATTCGTCTATCTGATGAAGATGTAGAGAAAAAAGGGGATCATTTTGTAATCAAGGGCACTAGTATACGCATTGAAGCTAGAGCACATAAGATGTCTAAGAGCCGTGGCAATGTTATAAATCCTGATCAAATTATTGAGAAATTTGGAGCGGATTCACTTCGCTTGTATGAGATGTTCATGGGGCCATTAGAGCAGGTTAAACCTTGGAGTACTAAAGGGGTGGACGGGGTAAACAGATTTTTGCATCGAGCTTGGAGACTCTTAGTTAATGAAGAGGATGGTAAACTCAAGTCCACGATTTGTGAAATAGAACCTACTAAAGAGCAGCTTAAAGTGCTTCATACAGCGATTAAAAAGGTAAGTCAAGATATTGAAACGATGCGATTTAACACTGCAATATCAGCATTGATGATTTTCGTAAACGAAGCCAATACCTGGAGTCAGATACCTAAAGCTGTATGTCAAAATTTTGTACAAATATTGTCGCCTTTCGCACCTCATATTAGTGAGGAGTTATGGATGAAGTTAGGTCATCATGAAAGTTTAGCTTACCAAGAGTGGCCTGCCTTCGACGAACAACACTTAACAGACGATGAAATAATGTATCCCGTCCAAATTAATGGGAAAGTTCGCGCAGAATTATTCGTTCCAGCTGGCTTATCGATGGATAAGCAATACGTTATTGAGAATGCAAAAGCCCTTGAGAAAATTCAAGGATATTTGGAGGGGGGGCGACTAGTAAAGGAAATATTTGTTCCTATGCGAATCGTAAATTTAGTTATCGCTCCTCAATAGGAGTGTAAGCCATATTTTTTTTACCAACATAGAGTGCTCTAGGGCGTACGAGTCGGTTATGCCCCATTTGTTCCATATAATGGCCGGCCCAGCCAGCAATACGACTCATGGTAAATATACAAGTGTATAAATCCGGCTGAATTCCCATAGAGAAATAAACGGTTGCGGAGAAAAAATCGACGTTTGGGTCTATATTTTTTTCATTTTTCATCGTATTCAACATATCCATTGACCAGCGATATAATTCTTCATGCCCAGTCTCTTCACTTAGTGATTGAGCCATTTTTTGAAGATGGCGAGCTCTAGGATCAAAAGTTTTATATACACGGTGGCCAAACCCCATAATTTTTTCTTTATTGGCCAACTTATCTTTAGTAAATGTAACCGCGTCGGCATCTTTTCCTTGTTCTTCTAGTTCCATAAGCATTTGCATTACAGCAGTATTCGCTCCACCATGAAGAGGACCTTTCAGTGTTCCAATAGCAGCAGTTATAGCTGAATATAAATCTGATAGTGTTCCACCAACGGTTCTACAGGTGAAGGTAGAAGCATTCATACCATGCTCTGCATGGAGTATTAAGCATAAATCTAGAGTCTTCTCAGCTTGCACGCCAGGCTCCTCGCTATTGAGCATATATAGAAAATTAAAGGCAGTAGAACCTGTTGTTTTTGGTTTAACGATTTCCAAGCCGCTTCTAAGTCGAGAAAAAGCTGCGATAATCGTAGGTAATTTGGCGGTAATATTGATTGCTTTTTCGTAATAGGAATCATCGGGTAAATGAATATCAGTTTCAGAGAGCATAGATGTAGCTGTACGCAAAACCGACATGGGCTTTGACTCTTTATCAACACTGTGCAGATAATCAACAACTATTTTTGGAATACCTCTTCGAGCTTGCAATTTCTGTGTTAAATCATCCAATTCAGCTTGCGTTGGAAGACGGTCGTTCCACAACAAAAAACATACTTCTTCAAAGGTGCTTTTTTCTGCCAGCACATCAATGTTGTATCCTGTATAAATGAGCTCACCGTTTTGCCCGTCAATAGAGCTTTTAGTTGTGGAAAAAGCTACTACGCCATCTAAGCCTTTGTTTATAAAAGGGTAAATTGCTTCGTCAAATCCGGTTTGTAAATCGTTTGTCATGGTGTTCCGAATATTAGTTAGGTGTTCAGTTTACTCTTGCCTTTTCCGGTACCATCCATTGCGAGTGTGTGTGAGGACTCTCCGCATCTGTGTAATAAAATAGGATATTGCGTTTTTTTCAAGAGTTAATAATAAGTTAATGAAACCCAGAGAATAAATTAAGTACTTAAAGTGCTTTTTTTGCGGCTTCCCAATGCCTATCCATTTCTTCTAAGCTTAAGTTATTTAAAGAACGATTTTCTTTTTCAGCCTGCTGTTCTATATACCGAAATCGTTTCTCAAATTTTATATTTGTAAGGCGTAAGCTATCCTCGGCATTTAAATCAAAGAAACGTCCCAGATTAACCATAGAAAAAAGTAAATCACCAAATTCTTGGGCTTGCTCCTTGGTCGATCCTGATGAAAGAGTCTCTTTAAACTCTTGGGTTTCTTCCTCTACTTTTCCCCATGCTTCTTTCCACTCAGGCCAATCAAAGCCCATATTTCCCGCTTTTTCTTGCATTCGTTGTGCTCTTATTAGCGCCGGAATAGATTTTGGGAGTCCGTCTAAAGTCGACTTTTTCCCCTCTTTCTTTTTAATCAACTCCCAGTTTTCAGAAACCTTTTTTTCATCATCTGCCACCTGTTCACCAAATACATGAGGATGACGTCTGATCAGTTTTTCCATGAGTGTCTCAATGACATCCTCTATGCTAAACTGGCTATTTTCTGATGCCATAACACTGTGGAATACAACGTGAAGGAGTAGGTCCCCTAGTTCTTTTTTGAATTCTTCAAAATCATCATTTTCTAGAGCTTCTAGTGCCTCATAAACTTCTTCGACCAGATTATCTTTTATAGACTTGTGAGTTTGCTTTCGATCCCATGGGCATTCTTTGCGTAGGATTTGAACTAGAAGTACTAAGTCTTCGAATTTTCGAGATGCATGC
>CETK01057528.1_pt1 | contig 12459 bp, 5 predicted proteins | sample 361431 | NCBI WGS metagenome assembly CETK01 (sample SAMEA2622452, study PRJEB7988) | marine metagenome | biome: marine biome (ENVO:00000447); feature: surface water layer (ENVO:00002042); material: "saline water (ENVO:00002010), including plankton (ENVO:xxxxxxxx)" | depth 5 m | reverse complement strand
ATCATCCAATTAATATAAATTAATCATCCAATTAATATAAATTAATCCTCCAATCTAATTTATTAAATAATTTATTATCTGTTGATAAAATATATAGTATTGAACCATTGTTCCAAGTAATTTCAAATGAATATAAATCAACAAATTCTATTTTATCTATAGAATCAATATCATAATTATATTCTAACAAGAAATCAATAAATTTATTATAAGCAATCGACCTTTGAATCTTAACTTCTTCGCTAACATTATCACTATTTAAAATTTTTTTCTTTTTTAAATATATTTTATTAGATAATGATTGATTAATTTGATTTCTGGTCTGAGTTCTTAATTCATTTAGCATTTCTGTCTGCAGATCTTTTCTACAATATAAACAAATTAATTTATTATTAGTAAAAAAGTTTTTTAGACAATCCAGACAAATAAATTGCTTATCACAACATTTTAATTTATATTTTATACTTTTATTATCATAACATACCAAACACTCTTCCTTTCTCTTATTATTTTTAATATTATTATAAATTATTTCATTAAAACACTTTTTAGTCAAAGGTTTTAATAAAATATCGTCTAATGACATATAGTTAATATTATTACTATAAAACTCATTAATTATCTTTTTACATTTATATCTTGTAATAATTTTATCCATATTAACTTATTATATTTTCATTAATATAACAAAATATTATAAAATACAATAAATTATTATTATTTTAATAAGTTTATTCTATTAAGTTAATAAATTTCAATTTATAATAAAATGAGAGATTATTAAATATATATATTAATATTAATAATGAATAAATTAGTCAAAAACATTATAATATCATCTATTCTAATGCTTATGCTAGACTATATCTATTTATCAAATATGTCTGGATTTTTTAATAATTTATTAATAAATATTCAAGGTTCTCCAATAAAATTAAGAGTAGATGGAGCGATATTATGCTATATACTGTTAGTTGCCGGTCTTAATTATTTTATATTAAATAATTCCAATTTGAATAATAAACAAAAAATTAAAAACGCATTTTTATTAGGAATATGTATATATGGCGTATATGAAACCACAAATTTAGCTATTATTCAAAAATGGGATTATAAAGCAGTTTTAATAGATACTACATGGGGTGGTATACTATTTGCGTTAACTACTTATTTAACATTAAAAATTAACAATTAAAATTAATAATAAAAATTAACAATAAAAATTAACAATTAACAATTAACAATTAAAATTAACAATTAAAATTAACAACTAAAATTAACAACTAAAAATTAACAATAAAAATTAATTATTTTTTAGATTTTCTATATCTCATAGCATAAGCATATGCGAATTTATCTAATATCTTTTTTTTATGTTTATCAAGAAAATCCCTATACATTTTATCCCATTTTTCAACCCAATCATCCTTTTTAGAATAATTACTCATTTTTAATATATAATTACTACTACTTATGTAGGGTTTCCTCATAGTCCCGCCTCCGGATACACAAAATGCCATATCTAATACATTTTGATACATCACCCATTCATAGGAATCACAAGCAAATTCTATAAACCATTTTAATCCATCCATTGGATCAATTTCACTCAAATTCATAAAATTACCAATAACCATAAGTCTTCTAATATGATGTAAATATCCATATTTAAACGCAGATATAATAGCATCATCTACAGGTTTAATTCCAACTTTACCAGTGTACCATTCTTTACCTAATTTTTTATTATTACCAAAATAGTTTTTATTACTAAAATCAAAATGAATGTAACAGAACCTTTGATATTCTCTCCAGAATAATTGCCTAATATAACCCTCATAGCTATTAATTGGAAATTTATCCTTCAATGGTCTTATTAAATCAATAATTTCAGTTGGATTTAATAATCCACAGTTTAAACTAGTTGATAAACAACTATGAAATAAATATTCTTCATCTTGAATAATAAAATCTTGATAAGTTCCAAAATCTTTTAATTTTTTATCTACAAAATTTTTAAGCCATTTATTAGCAGTTGTATGAGAAATAGGAAATTGAAACTCATCTGTAGTTCCATAATTTTTTGGAAAATGTTTATTTACATATAATATAGCTTCATCTATATATTCCTTATCTTTCTTTGGTTTATTTGTTAGCAATTTAGGAATTGGAACATCTTTTGGCATACGTTCTCTATTTTGCTTATCAGTAGATTTGATATTAGGAATAATATCAACAATTTTTTTACTATTATTATAGAATGAATTAAAGAAAAAAGTTTTAGTTTTTTGTCTATAATTGGTATAATCGTTCTTAGTTAACATAAAATTGGGTGATTCGATTAAATTATCATGTTTGATATGATAAGGTAATTTAATTTTATCAATTGGGTCAAACATAATAAATATATCATTTTTGTTTGATTTAGGTAATTTTTCAGAATAATTAATGTATTTGATATTATTAACTTTTTTTGATTTTAGATAATCATAATAATATTTCATACTTGCTCGATGGAGTAATAATCTTTTTTTATTATAGTTATATTTGGTAAAATATTGAGGATGTTCATAAAGAATAATATTTAGATCATTTAATTTTGAAAAATTTATCTTACCATCTTTATTAGTATTAACTGTTTTTAGATAGTTTAGTAATGATTCATTATTAAATAAATCTTTTATATAATTTATTGTAAATAATTGATTAGGTAATATTATTAAATGTGTCATTTAAATTCTATAAATAAATTATTTTTAATATAAATTATTTAAAATATAATATAAATTATTTGTTTGAAATTCATAAATAAAATAATCTCAAATTAAAAAATACAAACTAAAAATATAACTATAACGGTGGGTCAACTTGTAATCCCTTTTCGGATAATATATCTTTTTGTTTAAGTCTGGCAGCTTTATCATTTATAAACGCCAAATCAGGTGATAATAGTTTACTGTTACCATCTTGAATATCATTATATTGTTTCAGGCAACAATCCTCTTCTTTAGTAGGACAATTATAACACAATGGTTTAGATTTATCATATTTTTTATATCCTATTCTTTTTAAACCTAATGGCATTTGACAATAACCACTATCATCATCACATCCACCGAAATTATTTTCATAATTTTTATTTGCTTGATAAAATGGACAATCAGTGTCAATTTGACAAGGAGCATCCCAAATACCATTTTGATCCACTTCTGGATGAAATGATGTACATGTTTTTTTATTTTGATACCGTTCTAATTCTATACTTTCATTATTTAAAAAAGCAAAGCATTTATGATCTCTTTTATATTTATCTTCTGCGAGATGTTTTCGATATCTTTCCATTTCTAAAGTTTGATACTGTTTTTGGAATAAAGTTTCTGGTATATCAAATCTTTTAAATTTATCATCAAATTTAGAATATGAAGGATTAAGATAAGTATTATTTGTACCTAATATGTTTTCACTTGTAATATTTGACTCTGTTTTATTATTTTTAATAGTAATGTCTTCAGGTAGCTCTATACCAATAAGTTCTGAATTATCAATATTAATTGTAAAATTACCAGATTGATTAGATATACTTATTTTAAAATATATTCTAAATAATTGATAAGCATTTTCTTTACCAATTAATAAGTAAAATTTATTTTGTTTTATATTAAATACCTGTTTTTTATTTAGTAATCTTGTATTTATAATTTTTAGAAACTTATACTCATGATATTGATTATAAAACTTATTTTTTATAATTAATTGATTAATTATAGTGATAATTTCATATTTTATTCTAGTAAATAAAAGTTTATTATAATCTTTATCATCAATACCGTCTTCATTTTTAAATTTAAATTTAAAACTCATATTCTTCATTTTATTTAATATAATTATCATCTGTTCATTTGATAACTCATCTTCTTGGCTAAATAAAACATTACTATTAATTTCTCTCATAATTCCATTATCAACCTCTTTTGCTTCTAAATCACTATATTGGTTAGCAGCACCTGGTATATATAAATCTTCAGGTAAATCTTCTTCTTGATTAACATTGTTATTTTCATTAAAAGATTCTTTATCTTTTTTGTATAAATCTACAAAATTTTCTAAACTTTGGAATCTTTCTTTTCGTTTGCTTTCTCTTTCTATTTGTCGTTCTCGTTTGCGCTCCTCTTTATATTTTAAATCTTTCTCCTCACCAGTAAGTAAAGGAATATAATCTATAAATTCTAAGAATAAAAATACACCAATTATAATTATAAGAATAAATATTACACCTTTTACAATGTACCAATCCGCATAGTACATATTCTTCGGAACCATTTGATTATTAGTTGGAGTATTAACCATATTATATATTATCAATATAAAATATAAAAACCGATTAAAAATAAATAAATTATAATTATTAGTCTAACTGCATAAATCCATAATCTTGATCTTCCATGTCATCATCTGGATCAGCTACAAATCCTAATTGTTCTCTTTCATGATTACTTAAACCTAATATATCATTATTTTGTTCTATATCATCATCGTGTTGAATTTCATTACCTTGTTGTTTAGGGTAATTTTCATTATCAACATATTGCCTATCATTTTCATGAAATATTTCATCTCCATAAGCAGCACCCATATATGTAGATAAATCTTTGTATCCTAATTTGCCAATAGCCATTAATCTTAGAACTTTATTATACTCATCTTCTTTACCTTGTTTACTTAACCAAGCTAAACTCTTTAAATTACGTTCTATTTGTTTTTGTTGATGCTTTATTAATACAGTATCAATTCTATCTTGTGTTAATTGATCATAATCTTGCTGAGTTTTATTTATTTTATTAATAAAATCTATAATAAAATTAGACATAATATTTAAATCTTTACTTTTTTTAAATTTAATATCATTTATTATATTTATTTCTTTTTCCTTATCTTGATTATATTCCATGCCTTCATCTAAATCTTTGATTTCTATATTGTCTAACTGTATATCTAAATCTATTTTTTCATTATTATCATCGGAGGTATTCTTGAATGTATTTAATATTTTATTAATTAATAATAGTATAAAATAATGACACAGTAATGATACTAATTCTTCTGTAAATATATTATTATTTTCTTTACTAATCATATATTTTATAATAGTTATAATTGGCTTAATATTAGTATAAACTTTATTAAATGAATTATAACTATCTTTATACTTGAAAAATAATCTAAATTGTGGTCTAATTTCCTTTTTATCTATAATATTTAATAATTTTTTATTTTTTATCTGATTTATAATATTGTTTAGATACATCACATTTTTCTTAATACTAGTTTCTTTTTTCTTTTCTCTAAATTTTTTTGTTTTTATTTCATAATTTTCTTTATTATCATTTATCAAATTAGATTCATATTCATTTTTTAAATTTACATAATCTCCTAAATTTATTAATTTATCATATAATGTATTTTTTTTATCATCAAAATTCAAACTTTCCAACAAAAAATTAATTTCTATATTTATTTGAGAATTCAATAAATCAATATGTTTATATATATCTAATAATTTATCTTTTTGCTTTTTAGTATTTTCTTTATTAGGATCATATTTTTGTTTAATATCATCATACTTAATATAGAACCATTTTGTTTTAATACTTTCTAGATAATTTATAATGAAATTATAATAAGGCTCATCTGGAATTAAATTAATTAAATTATCCAAATATATAAATTCTAATTCATTAATATTATCGTTAATTTTATCACGTTTTTTAATTTGTTTACTATTTTTATTTTGTATAATTCTTAATAATTCATAAAAGTTTTCATTAGTAAATGAAGATTTAGATATTTCATTTAAATAATTATTAGATAATATGCATTTACCATATTTATTAAATATGTATTCATGACCTTGATTTATTCCACTGCTTATATATTTTAATTTTAATAAATTAATATCATCTTCTTTTATATTTACATCAAATGGAACTATTACATTATTTTGAAAATTATTAGATACAATAATTTTCATTAAACTCGATATCTTTTTATTTTTTAATTTTGAAATAATATCAAATAAAGAATCCAATTTTGATATTAAATAATTAATATCTTTATATTCTTTATTGAAATAGCTATAATACTGATATGATGATGAAACGTCTTCAATACAACATGAATTACCCATATATGAAGATAATGTTAATAATGTTAATGGCTCTTCTTTTTTAATTATATTATTAATTGTCATCATTAATTTATTAACATTATATATGACATTTTCAATACTTACATAGTAAATTTTATCATAATTTTTATGATTTATTTCATTTAAGATATCGTCTGATATAATTTTTTCAAGATTAAATACGGATACATTTAACATAGGTTTAAAAGAGTTCCATTTAGTACTAAAAGATTTATAGTAATTTTCTAAATTATCTATATGATTATTTTTAACTGATATAGAATTATATATTTTTTGCTTAACATAGGGGTCATTTTCTACTTGAAATGTTAATCTTTCTATAATTTTATTTTCAAATTTTATATCTTTTAATTGTTTATATTTAGGCAAAACTGTAATATGATTTAAAAATGTTACTAGTAAATTAATACCTCCTAATAATTTTTTATCATTAATAATTGGGTATCCGATATAGTTGATATTAATTAAATTATTTTTAATAGTATAATTTTTTTGACTAGTTTGTATAATGATTAGAAATCTGGAGATGATATCTGATATTATATAAAATAAATATAATTTGTTTACTTGTTTAAATATTTCTGTTTTACTTATTTTGGTTCCATATTTTTTAACAATACTATTAACAATATCTTTTTTAGTTAAAAAATTATAATATTCTATAAAATTTAATAACTCTATTTCATCATCTATCAATAATTCATCAATTCCACAAAAAGATTTAATAAGATTAATAATTTCTATTTTTACTTCTAAATCTTGTGACTTATTAATATCATTATTATCAAGCATATCGTTTATTTTATTATCAAGTAATTGTTTTTGATGTTCATAATATGTTGTCTCTTCAACAATTTCCTTTGTTTTAAATCTAGCACCTTCTTTTCCACCTTTTACAAATTCATCAATATCTTCACCCTTAACTGTATCAATAATATCTCCACATACTTTACAATAAATGCTACCAGTATCTTCTACACCATAGATAGATATTATCTTATCTATATCAATTGGTTTATTATTCTTTAAATAACTAACACCTAATAAATAGTGCTGACAAAGTAAATTATTATTACAAACATTACATTTAGTCCAATTGTTATTATCATTATCTCTGTCTAGATTAATATAATTATATTTAATATCAGTATTTAAAAATTTCTCAAATATAGTTTCACAGAAGGCATAATTATCATCTAACGTTAAATTAATATTGGGTATTTTATTAAAATAGTCTACAACTTTATTATGAATACACTTATTAATATTATTACTTTTACCATATTCTTCATTTAGTTTAATTTCCTCTTTAATAATTTCATCATTTAATTTATTTTGTATATCAGTATAATTAAGTAAAGATGACTTAATATTATTAATTTTATTTGTCAGTTCACTAATAATTTTAGGTAAAGATTTAACATATTCTATGTCTTGTTTCAAATCTTCTATTTCATTATTAATATTTTCTATATTTTTATCTATTTTAATTAAATCTAATGGATTACATATAAAATTATTAGTATCAAATAAACATACATCATTATTATCCAAATTTAAGTTATCAACTGTATCACAATGTTCTTTACTATCGCTAATCAATTTATTTAAAGTTGATATATCCTCCTTGATCCAAACATCTCCTTCATTTAAAGATACTCTTTTATATAACAATAAGTTATTGTTATCTTTAGTAATAGCATAATCACCTGATTTCACCATTTCACCATCAGTATCAGCAATAATTTTCAAGTTATCTTCTAATAATCTGTCTTCATTAGGATATTTTAAAATATTTGGTTTATTACTCTTTCTTATATTACATTTATCTATTTTATTTGCCATCGATTGAGTAGTCACATCCACTGGTCTATTATCTTTAACTCTAATTAATGATTCTTCTAAATTTGATAATTTTTCGTTTAAACTGTCAATATTTGTATTATTTTTCTCTTCAATCAATTTATTGAGTAATATATTTGTGAAGAAAAAATCACCATTATCATTTTGTAATAATACATGTCTTAATCTATTATATTCAATATCAGTATTAGAATCAATAATATATTGATTTAAATAATATTTATTTAATTCTTCTATTAAATTATCATCTATTAATTTGAAATTTATTTTTTCAGATTTAACACTATTTCCTTTCGATTTTTGGTTATCAACCAATTTATTTAATTTTTTATCAAATTTCAATATTTTTTCATAATGTCTCTTTATATATGTATCAATTATATTGAATGAATCAATTGTAATATCATAAATATTAATATTAAATAAATCAAGTATGTAAACTATATCATATATAGATTTAATATTACTATCATAATGTTTTAATATATCTTCTATACTAGGTAGTATTAGTTTGAACTCTTCATTAATTTCATCCCTAGTATAATTTTCTGGAAATTTCAGAATAATTAATTTATCAGGATGTTGTAACAAATTAAACTTATAATCTGTATCATCATCTTGTTTTTCTTTCAATAACTCATAATCTCCTAATGTAATATGAACAATATTATCACTATTTTGACACTTTTTAAATAAATTATGAATATTGATATTATCCATATTATCATTATTTTTATTAAAATACAGTTTATTAAAATATGATAATGGTGGTCTAAATATACCAATAATATTCAATAAATCACCACTGTATAATATTTTTGACTCTTCCGGTACATATAATACTTTATTTTTATAATATACATTATTTTGGTCTTCATTATCTTTTAAATTTAATTCGTCTTCTGTTAAACATCTACCATATGGTCCTAATGAAACTTGTGTTTCAATATCATTAATTTGTAACGAAAATGATTGACATGTATAAGATGAATCGGTTAGTTTAACTGTTAATGTATCTTGATTGAATTTATTTACATTTTTATTAGTTAATTCAATATTATTCCCTAATTTTAAATATATTCCTGAATTATACTCATAATCTTTATTTGGATTTAAATCACTTAATACGTTATTTGATAATATGTCTGAATTTACTTTATAATTATTTAATTTATCTCGTTGTTCTATTAAATTTAAATTGAAATTTTCAATAACATTGGCAGATTGTTTATTATAATCATTTAATGTATTAATAGTTTTATCAGTTAAATATATATTTTTTTTATTTCTGATAATTGGTAGATAAAACTTATTAGTAAAATCATTATTAATAAATTTTTCAAATAAACCTTTATTATTATCTGTATCAAATTTTAAATCATTATTATCTGATAATTTATTTTTTAATAAAGTTATATTGTTAATATTTTTTTTTAAATTGTTAATAATTACCTCATTATTTCTTTTTAATTTAGGTATTTGTTCTATTTTAAATTTTAATAAATCTCCTACCTGTACGGATTCTTTGTAAATTTTATCTATTTCAGCAACTTCAACTCTTTTAACTTTTTGTATCGTACCTTCCTCTTCTATTTCCTCTTCATCTATAATGTCCATTTCATCTATATTTACATCTTCTATTTCAAAATCACTGTCACTATCTTTATCAGTGTCACTATCTCTATCAGTGTCTTTTTCTTTATTATCTTTATCTTCAATATTATTTTTATCTTCAGTGTCTATATCGTTATTTTCTAATTTATTTTCTTGTTCATTATTTGAATCTTTTAATATTTCTAATAATTCAGAATCATTATCTACATTTTTCAAGTCAAAATCTTCATCTTGTTTATTTTGTCTAAAATAATCAGATTCAATGCTTTTATCTAATTCATCTTCTAATATTTTTAATTCCATTATATCTTTATTTTCAGAATCTTTAGATCCACCTCCTATTAATATATTTGGATTAGAAGTATGATCAATTACATTATTATTAGCGATATCTACATTTACATTATCTAATTTATCATCTTGAGAATAATATTGATTATCTTTTTTACATGTATCTAAATATATATCATATACTAAATCTTGATATCTAGTTGGAAAAATTACTTTTTTATTAACCGGATCAACCTTAATAATTTCACCATTATATTGTAATGTCGTTGATAATTGATTATCACTATTTAAATTTTTATATTTTTCAATGTATTTATCTATATATTTACATTTTTCAGTTAATGGTAAAATTCTAGTTATTCCTGAAAATGTAGGTATTTCTTGATTTTTATAAAATAAAAAATAATACGAATTATTTGAATTTTCATCATTTGAATCAGATGGTAAATTTACCCACATACCATCCGAATTTTTATCTACAATATAAACACTTTTATTATTAAGATATTTATATGAAGAATCTTTATTTGTATTCAAGTATAATTTATTACCTATTACTAATTTACTCCCTAAATCCATATTTAGAATATCTTCATCAGGTAATTCTATATCCGGTTGATATTTAGGTATACCGTTTGGAAATGAAAAATTTAATAATTCTACTAAAATTTTTTTTTCAGATTCGGTTAAATTATTTGTAGAATAATATTTCAATAATGCTGATTTTAAATCACTATTAGATGATTCATTTATATTACCTATTTTTTGAATATAAGGATGATTATCTATTTTACTAAAAACGGGAAAAGTATTTTTATCAAGTCTAAAAACAATTTTTTTTGATGGTAAATTTTTAACTAATACTCCATATGTTTGTTGTGTATTTGAATTAATTAATATATGACCAGGAACAAATATTTCTTGATTATTAATATTCATTTAATATATTTAAATAATTTATTTTTATTTTTTAATTAATTATATTTTAATTATTAATATTTTTATATTACATATTATTAAAATAAAAATGTCATATAATAAAAGATTTCCTAAAGTAATTATAGTAATAGTGGTAATAATATTTGCTGTTACTATGTATTCTTTTTTTGGTGAATACAAATCATTCAATTTTGGAAATAATAATAACGATATAAATCAAAATGAAATATTTGAAGATACAACAGAGATAGATAATTTCACTAAAATCAAAGAAGGAAAAATATGTAGTGGAACACCAATATTAGTATTAGAAGATACAACCTTATTAGAATGTTATAAAAAAGCTGATGATACTCATAATTGTTATTTCTTTTCAGCACCAAAAACCGGTAAAGGTAAATGTTTTTTATTCTCTAATTGTTCTAGTGATCAAGAAGGAGTTGAGTATAAAGATTATGTAACCTATAAGAGAGATTCTAAATATAGACAACATTTTGGAGATAACGAAGTATGTCAAGAAAAAGCCTTTGATTCATCAACAAATACAACTATGAAAGATTGTGAACGTAAATGTAATGAAAATCCAAAATGTAATTTTTATTCTTATTTAATGAGTGGTGAAAATGGTGAATGTGATTTATATGAAAAATGTGATTCTGGTAAAACTAAAATGGGATATGCTACTAAGGAAAAGTTAGAAAAACAAGATACTCGAGTTTGTGATAATATTGATGTAAGAATTGATTCTTTAGAAAATGAATTAGCAGTGGCAACAGAATATTTAAATAAAAAATATGGAAGTGGTGCTCAATCTTTTAATGAGTGTAAAGTATTATCTGAAGATGAATTACTTACTATATTATATGCTAACGAATTGAAAAAGCAGGGAAATATAGGTCAAACAGGTGCTAAAGATATTATTAAACAGAATTTAGGCAATTCATACAAGGAAGAAGAAGTCAGAACATTATATCAAGCATCTACAGGTAATAGAGCTAAAATGACTATTCATCTTAATAAAGTAGCTAAAAATGCAGTTAATCGAAGTTTATCTCAAAATGGATTAGATAATTTAGATAATTTCCTTAAAAAATATGAATCTCAAAATGTTACTGCTATGAAAGGTATATTAAACGATTTTAAGAAAAATTTAAATAATGATGATAACACACAATTATCTAAATTAGTAGATATTTTTAATTTCTTAAAATATCAAGTTGATTATTCAGCTGGTTTATTTACACTAGCAGATAGAGCCTTACAAACAAGCGATTGTATAACCACTCCTCAAAAATTAAGATTAATCCCTAAATGTAAACAATATGCTACCACTATAAGGGATGAACAAGAATTAAATAACATGAAATATAGAAAATGTAGTACATGCGGTCCTGGAAATAAAACTTTAAGTTATCAAGAGCAAAATAAAAAAATATTTGAAGGTACTTGTAACACTTTAAGAAATAGAGCAGCTACTATATTATTACCAGATTCATGTAAAGAACAACAGCAACAGCAAAGACAGCAGCAAGGACAACAACAGCAAA
>CETK01158755.1_pt1 | contig 12483 bp, 13 predicted proteins | sample 361431 | NCBI WGS metagenome assembly CETK01 (sample SAMEA2622452, study PRJEB7988) | marine metagenome | biome: marine biome (ENVO:00000447); feature: surface water layer (ENVO:00002042); material: "saline water (ENVO:00002010), including plankton (ENVO:xxxxxxxx)" | depth 5 m | reverse complement strand
ATATAATTAAGTTTTTCAATAAAATTTCTTCTCCTAAAAAAATACATAAGTTAACTTTGCTTGAATTACTAAGAGATATTGTAATGACATTAACAAAAGATCAAAAGAGATTTTTAGATGAATGGATGGATTTTCTAAAAATTCCATCTGTAAGTGCAAATCCTTCTCATAATAAAGATGTGCAAAAGGGAGCACAGTGGGTAGAAAATGCATTAAAAAAATCAGGTTGCCCAAAAACTGAAATTATTTCAACGCCAGGGCATCCAATAGTTTATGGTGAGTATATTAAAGATGTAGAACTTCCTACAGTTTTAGTTTATGGACACTATGATGTCCAGCCTCCAGACCCCATTGATCTTTGGGAAAGTCCTCCCTTTGAACCTGTTATTAAAAAAACTGAAATTCATCCTGACGGAGCTGTCTTTGCGCGAGGTGCGTGCGATGATAAAGGCCAAATGTTTATGCATATAAAAGCATTTGAAATTATGCTCGCCAAAGGCCCTATTCCTTGCAATATTAAATTTATGATCGAAGGGGAAGAGGAAGTTGGTAGTGATAATCTTGAAGATTTTGTAAAAAGAAATAAAGAAAAACTAAAATGCGATGTTATTCTTATATCCGATACTAGTATGATTGCACAAGACTTACCCTCAATTACAACTGGCCTAAGAGGCTTAAGTTATATGGAGGTTTCCGTTACGGGGCCAAACAGAGATTTACATTCTGGAATTTATGGTGGTGCTGTGCTGAATCCAATTAACGTTTTGTGTGATATGATTTCGCAACTTCAAGATGTAAACAAAAAAATTACCATCCCTGGCTTTTATGACAAAGTAATTGAACTATCAAAACAAGAACGCTCTGAAATGGAAAAGGCTCCTTTCGATCTGCAAGAATTAAAAAAATCTATTGGTATTGATGATGTTGATGGAGAAAAGGGATACACAACTGAAGAACATCGTTCAATAAGACCAACACTTGATGTAAATGGAATATGGGGTGGATACATGGGTGATGGCGCTAAAACTGTAATTCCAAGTAAAGCACATGCAAAAATATCAATGCGCCTAGTACCTAATCAAGACTGGGAAGAAATTAGTGAATTGTTCTCTAATTACTTCAAATCTATTGCACCCAAAGGTGTTTCCATAGAAGTCATAACTCATCATGGAGGATATGCATATGTGACCCCCATTTCAACTGTCGGATATCAAGCAGCGCATCAAGCTTATAAAGAAACTTTTGGAACTTCTCCTATCCCTAAAAGAGGAGGTGGAAGTATACCAATAGTACCTATGTTCGAGAAAGAACTCGGAGTAAAATCAATTTTAATGGGTTTTGGATTAGATAGTGATGCCCTGCATTCTCCAAATGAGCATTTTGGTTTATTTAATTTTTTCAAAGGCATTGATACTATCCCAAAGTTTTATGAACATTTTGTCAAACTTTACAGGCAATAGCGTAGCCTCTAAACAATAAAAAGATCAGCAGCTATTCCATCTGTAAGAAACTTTGCCTTATTGGAAATTTTTAAAAAATCGCCATCCCAAAATAAGTTTCTCTCATATAAATGCCTGGCAACCTGTTCTTCCAAATAAGTAACATAAGTGTTTCCAAAACTTTTATCTACATAAGTTAAAGACGCACCTTCATTTTTTCGCAAAGAAGTCATTAAATACTCGTTATATCTGTCTTTTTTACTCAACTTTTCTTGTTCCATAAATAATTTCCCCGACTCAATGCCCCTTTTATATTGGTGATTATTTGATACGTTCCAACTTCTTGTTGAAACTCCATCAAAACTGTGAGAAGATGGCCCTAAACCTAAATATGGTTTATTATTCCAGTAGTTTAAGTTATTTACAGAAAAATAATCTGGCTTACCAAAATTTGAGAATTCATAATTTATATAACCTTTCTGCTCAAGCTTTTCAACTAGCGCATCATATTGTTGTTTTACTAATTCTTCATCCAAAAGAGTTATTTTTTTTTCTTTGACTTGAAAGTCTAATGCCGTTTTCTTTTCAACAGTTAAAGCATAGGCTGAAATGTGAGGTGGATTAAAATCTAAAGCAATGTCAAGGTTATTTTTCCAATTACTTAATGTTGTATAGGGAATCCCGTAAATCAAATCAATTGAATAATTATTAAAGTGATTTCTTACAAGATCTATTGACTTTAAAGCTTGATTTTGATCATGAGCCCTGTTCATTAATTTAAGATCTTTATCAAAGAAAGACTGGATGCCAAGACTAAGGCGATTGATACCAGAGGTTTTTAGATTCAAAAGATAATCTTTGTTAATATCATCTGGATTTGCCTCTAGTGTTATTTCAATTTCGGGAATAAATTGAAACTGCTCTTTAACAGAATTTATAAACGACTTTATAGATTTTGGTTGAATTATTGATGGTGTCCCACCCCCAAAATAAATACTTTCAAGTGGTGCTTTCACTTCATTGGCTCTTATTTTAAGTTCTTTATAAATGAGATCTAACATCTCGTCTCCATCAGTTTTTTTGGTTGAAAAATGAAAATTACAATAATGGCAGGCTTTTTTACAAAATGGGTAGTGTATGTAAATATTGGACATTGATAATAACTTAAGGATTTCCTAAGACTTAACCTTATCAGGATTTTTATTTACAAAAGCACTCCACCCAGAATATGATTTTTCACTTTCTAATTTCCCCCGGTTGTAATAATGGCAAACAGCAGCAGCCAATCCATCAGTGGCATCCAAATTTTTTGGTAAAGTTTTTATTTTAAGTAGCTTTTGAAGCATTTTTGCAACCTGTTCTTTAGAGGCATTCCCATTTCCTGTAATAGCCATTTTGATTTTTTTTGGTGAATATTCAGTTATGGCTACTTCCCTTGACAGCCCAGCAGCCATAGCAACTCCTTGGGCTCTCCCTAGTTTTAACATTGACTGCACGTTTTTACCAAAGAAAGGGGCTTCGATTGCAATTTCATCAGGATGAAACTCATCTATTATTTCTTGAGTTCTCACAAAAATTTTTTGAAGCTTCAAAAAATGATTATTATATTTTTTTAATTGTAACTCATGCATTTGTATCAACGACATTTCATCCCTTGTTGCCTTTATTATACCAAATCCCATAATAGTAGTCCCAGGATCAATTCCTAATATAATATTCTCCTCATTCATAGTGTTTTCAATCAGCAACAATCATAATCGGTAGTACTATTTTTGTTGAAACAAAAGTTCCTACGTTTGTTTTTATAGCTGGCTCTGCCTGTGGTATCATATTAATGGCTGAGAGAAGTTGCTCTTCTAGATTTGGAATTGCATTGTCCATCTTTCTAGAGCGTTCTATTTCATCTAGAGAAAAATACCCTTCTTTATCAATGATAATTACAACACTTATCTCCTCGGATATGGACTCTGATGATTCCAGTGGGTTTTGGTCTATGAAATCTAATATTGAATTTGAGATTGTTGACTCAAAGCAGATCTTTTTATTCTCTGCATCATCAATTGACTCACATTCAGAAAAGGTCGGGCTTTGATCTTTTTCTGACCAAGTAGACGCAGCCTTTATTTCTTTCGAGGAGACCTTGGTAGATTCAAAAAGGTGGCAACCCACTGCTAAAACCGATAAGCTAATTGTAAAAATATAAATCTTAATATTTCTCATACATAAGTGAATGTTTCAATCTAAAATTACACTTTTTTATCTATTTCATAATTAAATTTATAACTCAAGCCTGAAAAAAAAATATTTTTGATTATGGATTATTTATTGATTCTTGCATCTGGATCTTTTATTCTATTGGGAATTGCAGGAAGCTTTCTTCCAGTAATACCAGGTCCTATAACTGCTTGGTTTGGAGTTTTTATTTTAAGTTTTGTCCCAACCATTCCAATAGATTTTTCTTTTTTAATTTTAAGCTTTTGTATTGCTTTAGCAATATTTATTTTAGACAATTTCATTCCAAGCTTAGGTGCAAAAAATTTTGGAGGTGGAATGGGAAGTGTATATGGCAGTAGTATCGGGTTAATTTTTGGTCTTTTATTTCTAGGGCCATTCGGCTTAATAATTGGTCCTTTTCTGGGTGCATTGATTGGTGAATTAATCATTAATAAAGAAAATAAAAAAGGAGCTTTAAGAGCAGCTCTTGGTGCCCTTTTAGGTTTTTTTGCAGGAGTCTTCATTAAATTTTTAACGGGCCTAGCCTTCGGATTATTTTACATTAAGAGTTTATGGAATAGTAGAGATCTTTTATTTTAAAGTATTTCATTTAATTGTTTTGTTTAAAATAAAGATTAGTATTTTTGATTAATAAGTTTAACTAATGGAGTTATTTGTGATATCATTTGTCTTAATTTTTGTTGCATTCGCAGGAATTTCAATTAAAATTTGGGCAAAAAAAGATGGAGAATTTGCTGGAACTTGTGCAAGTCAAAGCCCATTTTTAAATAAAGAAAATAAACCATGTGGATTATGTGGTAAGATGCCTGATGAAGCAGAATGTAAAAATCCTGTTAGTTTTAACAATTAAGCGGGCTTTTGATGAGTTTTCAGGATGAAAAAGAACTGATTAATAAGGCTATTTTAAAAGATCAAGTTGCTTTCAATCTCCTTTTTGATAAATACTGGAATTTTATTTACTCCTTCCTTTTTTTAAGAACACAAAGCTCTGATGTTGCAGAGGAATTAGCAATTGAATCTTTTGCAAAGGCCTTTGACCGTCTTGAGAAATTTGATAATCAACATTCTTTTGGGTCTTGGTTAATTACAATAGCTAAAAACCATCATATTGATCGCTATCGTAAATTAAAAAGGCAAAATGAAAATCGCAAAGAATTTGATGCTATTTCCCAAAAAGAACTTTTAAATAATGTCCCTTCACCAGAAGAACTTATGATTTCAAGTCAAAATTTGGATAAAGTTTTAGAACATATCAAATCCATGAAAAAAGAATTTAGAAATCTTATAAGAATGCGATACTTTGAAGATCTATCCTTGAAAGAAATTGAAAAAATTCTTAAAGAACCACCTAATACAATAAGAGTAAAGCTTTTCAGGGCAAAAAAAATGTTAGCCAGCTTAATTGACCAAAATGACATTTAAATTATCCAAGTTAGGACCAGGTCTTCTTTTTGCCGGTGCCGCAATAGGAGTCTCGCACTTAGTTCAATCAACTAGAGCTGGAGCTGAGTACGGTTGGGGATTAATTTGGGCTCTTTTGTTAATTAATTTATTTAAATATCCATTTTTTCAGTACGGTCCTCGATATGCACATGTGACAGGTGAAAGCCTTTTAGATGGTTATTATAAACTTGGGAAAGGCTATTTATGGGTATATTTTTTTATTAATCTAGCAACTATGTTTACAATACAAAGTGCTGTCACAGTTGTTACTGCAGGGTTAGCATCAAAATTATTTGGTATTACAGAAAATATAGTTGTGTGGTCTTTGTTAATTACATTATTCTGCAGCATATTGTTGATAGTAGGACGTTATAAATTATTAGACAAGTTCATAAAAGTCATAATGATTTCTCTTGCGATAAGCAGTATTCTTGCTGTTAGCTTTGCTTTTTTTAAAAATGATACTACACTTCCTTATAATCAAATATTTCCAAATGAAAGTGGATTGCTTTTTTTGATCGCCTTTCTAGGCTGGATGCCTGCACCTTTAGATATTTCTATCTGGCATTCAATATGGACACTTGAAAAAAATAAAATACAATCCGAAAAAATAACAATTGAGGAAACCCTTTTTGACTTTAATGTAGGATACATATCTACGACTTTTTTAGCGATTTGTTTTGTAGGACTTGGAGCGTTTGTAATGTTTGGTACCGGCATGGAGTTTTCTAACAAAGGGGTCGAATTTGCTGGTCAGTTAATTCAACTTTATACATCGAGTCTTGGTCAAGTAACTTATATTCTGATCGCAGTGGCTGCTTTTTCTACAATGCTAAGTACAACCATTACGACATTAGACGCCTCTCCAAGAGCAATGTCAAAAACAATGCAACTTCTTTTAAATAAAGACAAATCATATTATCTCCCTTGGCTTATAATTTTAGGTTTAGGTACTGGCTCCATTTTTTTATTTTTATTGTCAGAAATGGGCCAGCTTGTTCAAATTGCTACTGTATTATCATTCGTGACAGCTCCCCTTTACGCTTATTTAAATTTTCGTTTGATTTTAAGCAAACAAATGCCAAAGAAATACCAGCCTAATCGAAGACTGAAAACTCTAAGTGTCATCAGTTTATTGTTTTTATCAAGTTTTACTATAATTTATCTTTTTTGTATTTAATCATTAGTTTATCTTTGTTAAAAAGTTTATGATGTTGGAGGTAAAAGAAAGAGAAATTAAACAAACACAAAAGTCTAAGTGGACTAAGGTAAAACTACCAAATGGTAATACCCTAAACAGACTCAGAAGTCAAGTTTACTCTGAGGAAATTAAACACACGAAAAAACCCAGATGGATTCGTGTAAAATTACCAACAGGGAAAAAATACACTGAGCTTCGCGGACTTGTTGAAAATTACAAGCTCAATACGATATGTACTTCAGGGAGCTGTCCCAATATGGGAGAATGCTGGGCTGAGGGTACGGCAACGTTTATGATTTTAGGGAATATATGTACCCGTTCGTGTGGATTTTGTGGAGTTCAAACTGGTAGACCTTCTACTGTTGATTGGGCAGAGCCAGAAAAAGTGGCAAACTCTATTAAAATCATGAAGATAAAGCATGCTGTAATTACTTCTGTAGATCGTGATGATTTAAAAGATATGGGGTCGATTATTTGGGCTGAAACAGTTGATGCAATAAGGAGGACAAATCCAAATACTACTCTTGAAACACTAATTCCAGATTTTCAGGGAAACCATCGCAATCTAGATCGTATAATAGAAGTTGCACCTGAGGTTGTTTCCCACAACGTTGAAACTGTTAAGCGTCTAACAAGAAAAGTCAGGGTCCAAGCTAAGTATGAAACAAGTTTAGAAGTGTTAAACTATCTTAAAGAAAAAGGAATAAAAAGAACTAAATCTGGTATCATGTTAGGCCTTGGCGAAAATGAAGAAGAGGTTTTTGAGACATTAAACGACCTAAGAGAAGTAAATGTAGATGTCGTTACAATTGGACAATATCTCCAACCAAGTAAAAAACATCTCCCTGTTCATTCCTTTATAACACCAGAACAGTTTAAAAAATACGAGGAATATGCACTATCTCTAGGATTCAGACATGTTGAGAGTGGACCGCTAGTAAGATCATCTTATAAAGCTCATAAACACATCGCCTAAAAAACTTTGATATTTTTTTCAAGAAAAAGTTTAAACTCATTTTCCTTCTTTTTTGTAAAAAATTTCATTCCAACTGGCAAATAAAATAGTTCATTTGAATTAAAATATGGTTCAAGTCTGCCAAAGTCCTTTTCAGTTGTAAGCACTATTTTACCTTGCTTATTGCGCATAATTTTTTTTATATCAGATAAACTAAAGTTATGATGATTTGGATATTTTAAATGTTCAAAACTTATAGGCTTACTTTTTAAAAAAGAAACTAAATATTCAGAATTAGCAATCCCAGTAACAAGTAAAAAATGGAATTTTAGTTTTGCGAGGCTTTTTTTAGTCATTTTATTGACAATATTTTTTCCATAATCCAATTTTGTAAAAAAAACTTTCTGATAACTAAGAGGATTTATTTTACGCTTGATTTTTAATTGATCATGATGGGTAAGATCATTTGGACATTTAGTAACCAAAATTATATTAGCTCTTTTTATCTGAGAAATATGCTCTCTCAATCGCCCGTATGGTAACAAATGATCCTCAAAAAAAATTTGGTCAAAAGAAGTTGTTGTTATTAGACAGTGTGGAGTAATGTATCTGTGCTGCATAAGGTCATCAAAAATAATTATATCCGGTTTAGATTTTTTTTGCATTATAAAATCGAGTCCTTCTTTCCTTTTTTCGCATACAATCACACCAATTTTGTGTTTGGAAAAAAATTGATAAGGTTCGTCTCCAATGGTCATTGCTGAACTTTTATCATTTGCAATAATGACACCTCGAGTTTTTCTTTTATAACCCCTACTTAATACTAAAGGTATTTTTTTTTGTTTATAATAGGTAATTAAATAATCAACCAAAGTAGACTTCCCTGTTCCACCAACATTTAAATTTCCTATCCCAATGCTTGGAATAAGAGGTATCTGAGTGGGTAATATTTTCAAGTCAAATAAAATATTTCTTAGAGCTATAATACCCCCATACATAATTGCAAAAGGAACCAATATCCAGGATAACTTTTTCATGGCGATTAAGATAAATATTATATTTGTTTAATTCACAAGTGATATGATTGTTCAAGAACTCCTTGATATTTTTGATGAATGGGCACCTCTGGATTATTCAGAAGATTTTGATAATACTGGACTGCTAGTTGGAAACCCAAACGACAAATGCAATGGTATTTTAATTTCCTTAGACACAACAGAAGAGGTTTTAGAAGAAGCAATTAAAAAAAAATATAATGTGATTGTAAGTTTTCATCCAATAATTTTTTCTGATTTGAAAAAAATAACCGGTGAAACTTATGTAGAAAGAGTGGTTTCTAGAGCACTACGAAATAATATTTCTATTATTGCTCTGCACACCCGATTGGATAACCACCCTGAAGGTGTAAATCATGAAATTTGCAAACGAATAGGTTTAGTTAAAACGGAGACCCTAATTCCAAAAAAAGGCACACTTAAAAAGCTTGTTGTTTACGTCCCAAAAAATAAATGTGAAAATGTTTTAAAAGCACTTCATGATGCAGGAGCCGGCAATTTAGAAAATTATACAGATTGCAGCTTCCTCTTAGAAGGTAAAGGTCAATTTACTGGTAACAAGAAAAGTGATCCTCATATTGGAAAAAAATTAGAAAAAGTATCTGTTGACGAAGTTCAAATAAATGTTGTTTTTGAATCTTATTTGACAGGAAAAGTTCAAGAAGCCCTTTTTGAAGCACATCCCTATGAAACAGTCGCTTACGAAATGTATAGTCTTCTAAATTCTTACACAAATGTGGGCATGGGAAAAATAGGCTTTTTAAAAAAAGAAATTAATAGAATTGATTTTTTAAAAAAACTTAAAAAAATATTTAATACGGGACACATTCGATACAACAACTTCGTGGGTAAAAAATTAAATAAAATAGCAGTACTTGGTGGGTCAGGAAGTTTTGCAATAGAACAGGCAAAGAGAAAAGGAGTAGATGCATTTATAACTGCAGATCTTAAATACCATCACTTTTTTCAAGGGGATGGAAAGATGTTACTAATTGATATCGGACACTATGAAAGTGAACAGTATACTAAAAATTTAATATTTGATCATCTTAGCAAAAAATTACCTAATTTTGCAATCGCCTTAACAAAGACAAAAACAAATCCTGTTAACTACATTTAAACATGGCCAAAAAAAAAGAACCAACTGTAGAAAAAAAACTCAGAGCGCTTTATGATCTCCAACTTATAGATTCAAGAATTGATGAAATAATAAGTCTACGAGGTGAACTTCCTTTAGAGGTTGAAGATTTAGAAAATGAAATTAAAGAATTAAAAACTAAGTCTGATAAGATTAACGCTATTTTAGAAGAAAATAAAAAACAAATCCTTGAACAAAGACAGATTATAGAAAATGCCAAAGAACTTCACAAAAAATACGAGGAAAAACTTAAAAACGTACGCAATAATAGAGAATACGATTCGATTGTTAAAGAGCAGGAGTATCAAGACTTAGAGTCGCAATTAGCTGAAAAAAAAATTAATGAGTATAAGAGTAATATTGAACAAAAAGAATTATCGCTAGAGGAAATAAATCTGAAAATCGAAGATCGTTCAAAACATCTGGATTCGAAAAAAAAAGAATTAGATACAATACTAAAAGAAACACATAAAGAAGAGGATTTACTCCAAAAAAAATCTGCCGAGTTTGAAAAAGATATTGAAGAAAATCTTGTAAGCTCCTACAAAAAAATTAGATCAAGTGTAAAAAATGGTTTGGCCATTGTCTCGATTGAACGAGGTGCCTCAGGGGGATCTTATTTTTCAATTCCACCTCAGATTCAGTTAGAAATTGCATCGCGAAACAAGATTATAAGGGATGAACATAGCGGCAGAATATTAGTAGATGCAGAACTGGCTAGAGAGGAGCGTGAAAAAATTAGCAAACTTATTGGTGGCTAATCTATTCCCAAAAATCATAAACTAAAACAGATTCTGTCAGAGGAAGAAAAGAATCAACAAACTTTTGATGAACTGGATGCGGAAGGTAAATACTATCCCTATCATTGGCTGACTGAAACTTCATTGTTAAGCTATGTGAAAATCCCCTGCCTAAACCTTCTGGAGAAATATTCTGCTTAAAATTTAAATGCTCTACACCCGGAATTGCTTGTAGACCATAAGCAAGATCAGTAATTTTTTGAAATTGCTGAGAAGTAATTTCTTTTTTAAATTTTATAAGAACGAGATGAACAAGTCTTTTTTTATTATTGGTTTCTGAAATACTTTGGTTGTTCGCCTTATCCAAAAAATTATAACCAACGAAAATTGTGCACGAATAAAACAAGATTATAATGTATAAGGACAATCGGTCCGTCATACCAATTTTAAACATAATGGCATTTTAATACAATTTAACAAAATATGGTCAATCTGTAGATTTAAAAAGTCAAAAGGGTCAAGGTAGATAATTAAATTTTTAAATTTATCTAAAAAAGAATTTAATCAGATTAATTAAATGCGTGAAAAAATAAATTTCTTTATTTTATTTTTTATGATTGTTTTTTTCTCCTGCAATTTCAAGAGTGAAAAAAAGAAGACAACTAAAGTCATAACATCAGAAAAAATTAAATATTATGTTGATCGTTTCAATAAAAATGACAATGAAATATACAAGCAATTTATTCCAAATAATAGAGCATTAAAATTTTTAAGTCAAAATATCCCAAAGATTGATCTTCCTGAAAAGTCTATCGAAGAAACTTATTATTTCAGATGGTGGACCTATAGAAAACATATTAAGAATACTGAAGATGGATTTGTTATTACAGAGTTTTTACCTAAAGTTTTCTGGTCAAAAAAACATAATACGATAAATTGCCCTGCAGCACATCATATATATGAAGGAAGATGGTTGAAAGACCCTAAATATGTTTCTGAATACATTAATTTTTGGCTTTTTAAATCTGGAGATGGAATCAGACAATATAGTTTTTGGATTGCAGATGCAATTCTTGCCTTTAATAAGGTTCATCGAAACGATTCTTTGTTATCAAATCAATTAGAGCCACTTATAAATAATTATAACGAGTGGGAAAAGATCAGAAAAGAAAATAGTCAAACCCTTTTTTATCAATTGGATGTCATGGATGGAATGGAAATGACAGCAAGTGGGAGAATATTAAATAATGGAGTTGAAATATTTCAAATAGACGCAACTCGGCCAACAATAAATAGCTATATGTTTGCTGATGCAAAGGCGATATCAAAAATAGCAAGTTTAAATAATTACATTAAAAAAGCAGATGAATTTGAAAAAAAGGCAAATAAAATAAAACAGGAATTACAAAGACGTTTATGGAATAAAAATTTAAATTTCTTTACTGTATTGCCAAAAATATATGAAGACACAAAGCCATTGGATATTAGAGAATTAATTGGCTATGTGCCTTGGTATTTTAATTTACCTGATGATAATGAACAATTTTCCTTGGCCTGGGAAAAAATTAAAGATTCCACAGGTTTTGCTGCCCCTTTAGGATTGACAGTTACTGAACAATCTCATCCTTTTTTTAAGATTAGCTATGAGGGCCCTGAATGTCAATGGAATGGTCCTTCTTGGCCATTTGCAACAACCCAAACTTTAAAGGCAATGGCAAATTTTTTAACTAATTATTCTAATAACAAAACGGTTTCTAAAAATGATTATTACAATCTTTTGTTACAATATGCAAAACAACATAAAATAAAAAATGAAGAGGGGAAAACTTTAAATTGGATTGATGAAAATTTTAATCCATTTACTGGTGATTGGATTTCAAGAACCCGATTAAAAAATTGGGAAGGAAAGGGTTGGTCTAAAGAAAAAGGAGGAGTTGAAAGGGGAAAAGATTATAATCACTCTGGTTTTTGTGATCTAATTCTTTCTGATTTAATAGGGATAAAACCAAATATTAATAACTCTTTAGAAATTAACCCACTGATTCCAATTGATTGGGATTGGTTCGCAATAGAAAATATTTATTATCAAGGCAAAGAAATAGATTTGATTTGGGATAAAACTGGAGGTCATTATAATGCTGGAAAAGGTTTTATGATCTTTGTTGATCAAGACTTAGTTTTACAAAAAAAAGAAATCCAAAAAATATTTATAAAATTTTAAAAAACACTTGTGAAAGTCCAAGATTTACTTTATAAAAATGAACTTGATGTGATTTA
>CETK01026543.1_pt1 | contig 12516 bp, 12 predicted proteins | sample 361431 | NCBI WGS metagenome assembly CETK01 (sample SAMEA2622452, study PRJEB7988) | marine metagenome | biome: marine biome (ENVO:00000447); feature: surface water layer (ENVO:00002042); material: "saline water (ENVO:00002010), including plankton (ENVO:xxxxxxxx)" | depth 5 m | reverse complement strand
TCTATTTAATTTAGCTAATCTGGAAAAATTTTCTTTTGCAAAGTTTTTTTCATCATCAGTTAGCTCTATTATTTGATTAATTTTATTTAAATGCTCATCTAAATTCGAAATCAACGACGGATTTATTATTAAATTATAGCTTGGTACATTATTTACAAGAATATTTCCATTTCTATCATATATGACACCTCTTCTTGGCTGTATAAGGATTTCTCTTGTTTTATTTTCGAGTGAAGCAATTTCATAATCAGTGTAGCTTGAAATTTGAAGCAAAAAAGTTGTATAAATAAAATATAAAAATAATCCAGCAAAAAATATATAAACGATTAACAATCTTTTAAAAAAACTTTTCTTTTCAGGGATTCTTTCTTCTAAATTAATCATTTGTGATATGGCATATTTGCTAATATTGTATGTGCTCTATAGATTTGTTCTACCAGAATTAATCTAAATAATTTATGAGGGAATGTTAATAATGAGGCCGACAGAACAATGTCAGATTTTTGTTTGACTTCCTCAGAAAATCCATGTGACCCTCCAATTAAAAAACAAACTGATTTATTTATCTGAATTCTTTGCTTTATCAAATTTGCAAAATCAACACTACTAACTTGTTCACCATTTGAATCCCATGAAATAACATAATTATTCTTTGGAATTTTCTCCAATAGCATAACTGATTCTTTTTTAATGATTTCTTTGGGTGTAAGTTTAGAACTAGCTAAATTTTTAATGTATGTGAAGTTAATATTTAAATTTCGTGGCAGCTGTTTAGCATAGTATTGTATTGAATCTAATTCCCACATATTTGGTTTGCTGCCAATACTTATTATATTAATAGTCATTATATGGATTTTTTCTTGAGCTCATTTTCTCCCCAAAGGCTTTCTAGATCATAAAATTCTCTTTGTTCTCTCCGCATAATATTTATAACTACATCGCCACAATCAACTAGAATCCAGCCTGAATCTGGTTGACCCTCAACTCCAATTATATTGATTTTATTCTCTTTAAGAGCTTCAACTAATTTTTCTGAAACTGAGATCACATGCCTATTCGAATTAGCTGTTGCTATTATTATTTCATCAGCAAATGAGGATACTTCTTTAACATCTAACAGAGTAATATCCTCTGCTTTACTATCAAAAAGGCTATGATTACAAATATTGGAGAGACTTTCTGTTGGCAAATTAATTAATCTTTAGAGTTATATAGTATTTTTTTATATTGAATATACTATTAATATACTAATCAAATTTAATAAAAAAGGTAAGTAATTTTTTGGAAAATCATCTTATAGAAAATATTAAGACTCTTTTAGGTGATTACTATGATTTTTTCTTTTGGCTTGGAGTTGCATCTTCCATAATATTTCTTGTTAGCTTATTAAGTATAAGATGGCTGGTATGTTTGATACCAAGTGATTATTTTATAAATAGAGGGGAATCAAAATTTAAATTAAATTATCCAATTACGTGGATCATCTCAAGTATAGTGAAAAATATTTTTGGTTATGTCTTAATATGTGGTGGAATTTTAATGCTAGTACTGCCGGGTCAGGGATTAATAACAATATTTATAGGACTTATGTTAAGCAACTATCCTGGTAAATATTTTATTGAAAAAAAAATTATTGCAATACCCAAAATACTTAAAACAATTAACTGGCTTAGAAAAAAATCTAATGAACCACCCTTAATTATGTGAGCATTATTTTGAAGAAATTTCTTCTATATATTTAGATAGAATATTTAGTCGTTGGGATGCATCAAAAGCTTCTAAAAGATTTTGCTTATGAGACCATGGTATTGGAATAAGCCCAGCAAGATGATATGCAACAGAGTCAGCTGAATTGAAATCAATTTCTATCTGCATATCCACTACTCTAGGATGTTTTACAAGCTGAGAGAGTATATTCGAAATCTCTGAAAATTCAGCTAACAATGCCTGATCGTCGACCTCGGGATCAATAAGCGGATAAGTTTGAGCAATATTTAATCCGTCAGGCAACTGAGTTAAATCTTTTATAGAAACCTTATTAATGCATTTTACGGTGATGCCAAGTAATCCATTTGGAAGATTATTAAAATCAATTATTTCAACATAAGAGCCTTTTTTTGATATTTCATAATCACCGCCACCAAGTTCTTTTTGAAACACAATAACAAAACCATGATCATTCTTCATACAATCTTTAATCATGTTTACGTACCTTGGTTCAAAAATTTGAAGATTCTGAATTGTTCCTGGTAATGCTACTATGCCAAGAGGAAAGATTGGAAGATTATTTGTTTTCAAGGTTTTCTATTATTGGTTTAATAAATTTTTGACTATCTTTATTAGTCATTATCAAAATAATATCATATTTTATTAACTTAGTTTTTATGCATTCGATGATCTCTTTTTCAGAATTAAATCCGTTCGAATAGTTATAAGCTTCATTACGATCTAACAAAAGAGTCTCATCTAATGCCTTGAAAGATTCAATAAGATTATCATTATGATATCCCGACGACATAGTATTTGAACCAAGCTCAACAATACCTAATATTTTTTTATTTGGATGTTTCACTCTGATAGATTCGGTGGACATTTTTATGGCTGTAGGATGATGAGCAAAATCATCATAAACTTTAACATTTGATAAATCTGCAACCAAATCCATTCTTCTTTTAACGCCTTTGAATTTTTTCAAAGAATCAATAGATTTTTCGATTGATATTCCTCCTTTTCTTGCTGCAAGAATTGCACATACATAATTCTTAAAATTATGTTCGCCTGACAAAGGTAAATTTTTAAGCGAGTATTTATTTCCATCCACAATAAGATTTTTTTGATTCAAATCAATTTCAATTTCATTACTGCCTATAGCAATTTCATTACACCACAAGCCACTTTTTATAACATCTGAGCTATTTTTATCTTCCTTAAAATAAATAAGATTTCCAGATTTAGGAATAATTTTTAATAAATGATGGAATTGTTTCTTTATATCATCAATATTATTAAAAATATCAGCATGATCGAATTCAATATTGTTAATTATTAGATTTAATGGCGAATAATGTATAAATTTAGATCTTTTATCAAAAAATGCAGAATCGTATTCGTCTGCCTCAATAACAAATATTTTATCAGTTCCAAGCTTGGCTGAATCTTGAAATTGTTCTGATATACCTCCAATAAGATAACCGACATCCTTTTCTTGATTTCTAAAGATATGAGTAAGCATATATGAGGTGGTTGTTTTCCCATGAGTTCCGGATATGGCAAAAACATCTCTATTCTTTAATTCTCTTCCAAGCATTTCAGGACCAGAAACAAAAGGCAATTTCCTTTCTATTATTTCCTCAACATATTCATTACCTCTTGAAAGAGCATTTCCAATTACATATAAATCTGCATTTGGAAGACTGTTCTTTGAGTACCCAGTTTGAGTTTCAATACCCATTTTTTTAATATATTCTGACATTGGTGGGTAAAATTGATTGTCTGACCCAGAAACTTCATGGCCAGATTCTTTAAGTATTTGTGCTAAACCAGCCATAAAGGTTCCACAAATACCTAGGATATGTATTCTCATATTAGTTATAATACGTTACCTGAATTTTATTCAAAGTATTAGTGGGGAAATAATGAAGAAAAATGCATTCTATGCTCAATCTGGTGGTGTTACTTCTGTAATCAATGCAACTGCCTCCGCTTTAATCCTTGAATCAAAAAAATATAAATCAAAAATTGGTAAAGTCTTTGCTGGCAAAAATGGGATCCTAGGTGCTTTAAATGAAGAGCTTATTGATACATCAAAGGAAAGTATTACTGCAATTAAATCTCTTAAGCATAGACCTGGTGGCGTTTTTGGATCTTGTAGAGTTAAATTAAAAAGTCTTGAAGACAATAAAAAAGAATATGAAAGACTTGTTGAAGTATTTAGAGCTCATAATATAGGATATTTTTTTTACAATGGTGGGAATGATTCAGCAGATACGGCATTTAAAGTTTCTCAAATAAGTAAAAAGTTAGGCTATCCTATTAATTGTATTGCTATTCCTAAAACCGTAGACAATGATCTTGCCGTAACAGATTGCTGTCCTGGGTTTGGATCAGCAGCTAAATATATTGCTACTTCTACTCTTGAGGCATCTCTTGATGTTGCTTCCATGTGTGAAACATCTACCAAAGTTTTTATTTTAGAGGTAATGGGTCGTCATGCAGGCTGGATGGCTGCTTCATCTGCGCTTGCTAGAAATAATAAAAATGATCCACCACATATCATATTAATGCCAGAAATAATTTTTAATCAGAAAAAGTTTCTCTCTAAAACGAAAGATATTGTTAAAAAAAATGGCTATTGTGTCATAGTTACTTCTGAAGGTATTAAAAATAATAAAGGTAAATTTTTAGCAGAATCAAGTACCAAAGATGCTTTTGGACATACACAGCTTGGTGGAGTTGCTCCATATTTGTCATCACTAATTTATAAAAAACTTAAATTAAAAAATCACTGGGCTGTTTCAGATTATCTTCAGAGAAGCGCAAGACATATATCATCTAAAACAGATCTTCTTCATGCTGAGGCAGTTGGAATACATGCAGTTAAATATGCAGTAAACGGGATGAATGGTGTAATGCCTGTCATTGTTAGAGGTAAAGGAAAAAAATATTCATGGAAAATAGAAGCTGCTCCATTGTCAAAAATTGCAAATGTAGAAAAAAAACTACCAAAATCTTTTATTTCAAAGAATGGATTTGATGTGAACTCAAAAGCAATTGCCTATCTAAAACCATTGATAAAAGGAGAGGCATTTCCAGAATTTAAAGAAGGTCTACCAAAATTATCAAATCTAAAATTGTTATTAGCACCAAAAAAACTTAAAAAATGGACTGCTTGATAGAATTCAAAGTTTATTCTGATTGATATTTTATATTGAGCTCGTGAATAATTTCACTTACATTTTCTTTCAATATTTTTTTGTCATCCTCATTTAAAAAATCTCCAACGTAAATATCTTTACCTTTAGATCTAAAACTTAGCCTCATGAGCTTATCTTTATCTTTTTGGATATTAAATGAGGTAAAAGTTCTAAACTCTTCCCATCGATACTCGAGTTTATTAGTCCCCTTTTCTATCTTAACAATTTCATTTGAAATATAAATTTTTTCCTTTTTACTGCTCCACTTAAAACTTAAATAAAATGCACTGAATAGTATGGCAAGCTCTAGACCGGCAAAAGGAAGAATCAAATAAGCACCTAGAACAAAAAAAGTTATGGCTATAGTTGAACAAACAAATGCGATACTTCCTAGAAAAATAATTCTATAAACACCTGTTAAGGAACTATTCGGACTTAATGAAATTAAATAATCTGTATTGTCTATTTTTTCAACTAAAACCAATCTAATATCCTTTTATCTTTATTGTTCTTTAGGAATTTCTATTTCAGTTAATCTTTCGATATTGATTAACTTGCCTACTTTTTTACCTCTTTTTGCTCTAGATAAAATGTATTGGTTCCAGTCCTTTGGCTTCAAAGTGACAGATCGTTTACCAACCTCTATCATCAATGAACTTTCATCAGTTAAAACTTGAGCATGAGCCATATATTCCTCGCCAGCACTCAATTTATCTTTGGGTATATTTATAATTTTATTACCTTTTCCTTTGGCAAGAATTGGTAGATCTTCTAATTTAAAAATTAGAAGTTTGCCTATATTAGATACTGCAGCTATGTGAGTATGATCTTCCCTAACAGGAATGGCTTTGAGCATTTTTGCATTCTCAGGTAATTTCATAAAAGCTCTACCGGTTTTCTTATTTGAAGTCATATTCTTAAATTCAGAAATATATCCATACCCTGCTGTGTTCATTATTAAATATCTGCTATCTTCCTCGCCAATAATTGATGAAATAAATTGGACTCCTGAGTCAGCATTCAATCTGCCTGTAATAGGCTCTCCCATTCCTCTGGCCGATGGTAAAGAATGACTTGGAATTGAATATGCTTTCCCATTTGAATCTAAAAAAACTGCAAGTTGGTTGCTTTTACCTCTTGCAAAGTCTTGTAATTTATCATCTCCTCTGTATGAAAGTGAATGTGGATCAATGTCGTGTCCTTTGGCACTTCTTATCCAACCAGCTTTTGATAAGACCACCGTAATGGGCTCTGTAATTAGGGTATCTTCTTCAGAAAATACTTTTGCATTTGATGATTCAATTATTGGTGATTTTCTTTCTTCACCAAACATTTCTTTTATTTCAACAAGTTCTTTTTTTATGAGAGTTTTTAATCTAGTTTTTGACTTTAAAACTTTTTCAATTTCATTTTGTTCATTGTCTAAATTATTTTTTTCATCCTCTAATTTTATTTGTTCTAATTTTGCTAGCTGTCTTAATTTTATTTCTAAGATTGCATTTGCTTGTATCTCAGATAATTTAAAAGACTTTATGAGATCCTTTTTTGGCTCATCAGATTTTCTAATGATCTTTATAACTTTATCAATATCAATAAAAATTGATAACAATCCCTCTAAAATATGCAGCCTATCATTTACTTGATCAAGCCTGTGTTCTAGTTTTCTCTTAACAGTATTTTTTCTAAAAGCTAACCATTCTTTTAATAGATCAACTAGAGAAAAAACATGAGGTCCTCCTTTTAGAGAAATTAAATTCATATTCATCCTGTATGACTTTTGAAGATCAGTTGATGCAAAAAGATGATTCATTAAATCTTCAGCATTTACTCTATTAGATTTAAGCGTGATTACTAATCTTACAGGATCTTCGTGGTCTCCCTCATCCGCAAGATCAACCACCATAGGAAGTTTTTTATTTAGCATCTGTTCAGCTATTTGTTCAAGAATCTTCGAACCAGATGCTTGATATGGCAATGAATTTATTATGATGGAGTTTTTTTCTTGTTTCCATTCAGCTTGAATTTTAAAACCGCCTCTCCCCGATGAATACATCTCCTGCAATTCTTCATTATTAACAATAATAGGAGCTGCATTTGAAAAATCTGGCCCTTTTATAATTTTTAAGAGTTCATTCAATTCTGATTTTGGTCTCTCAAGAATTTTAATTGTGGCATCAATTACCTCATTAATGTTATGTGAAGGTATATCCGTAGCCATACCTACTGCAATTCCAGATGTTCCGTTTAGTAAAATAACTGGGAGTTTTGATGGAAATATTACTGGTTCTAACAAAGATCCATCAAAATTAGGTTGCCAATCTACGGTGCCAGATTTAAGTTCAGAAATAAGCAAATTTGCAAAGCTAGTTAATTTTGATTCTGTATACCTCATGGCTGCAAATGATTTTGGATCATCTTGTGAGCCCCAGTTACCTTGTCCATCAACTAAGGGATATTTAAATGAAAAGTTTTGTGCCATCAATACCATCGCCTCATATGCAGCACTATCTCCGTGCGGATGGAATTTACCTATAACATCACCAACAGTTCTTGCAGATTTTTTATATTTTGAGGATGCATCTAATCCCAACTCGGACATTGCGTATAAAATCCTTCTTTGAACTGGCTTGAGACCATCACCAATATTTGGAAGAGCTCGGTCAAGTATCACATACATTGCATAATTTAAATAAGACTCTTCTGCGTACTTTTTAAGACTAATTGAATCAAGTTTATCTTTTGTCATAATTAAATCCTAACTAGTGATCCTTTTTTTTCTAACCATTCTTTTCTTGCTGGAGCATTTTTTTTAGATAAAAGTAAGTCCATCATTGCATTAGCATTATCTGTTGAAGAAATAGATAGTCTTACTAATTGTCTTGTTTCTGGATCCATTACAGTTTCTCTTAGTTGTGATGGATTCATTTCTCCTAAACCCTTAAATCTTTGAATATTTATTTTTGGTTTACCTTTTTTACCTTTGAATTCTAAAACTATCTTATCTTTTTGCTTTTCATCAAGAGCATATAAAACCTCTTTACCACAATCAATTCTATACAATGGAGGCATAGCTATGTATATACGTCCATCATTAACCAAGGGTTTGAAATGTCTTAAAAATAAAGCACATAACAACGTTGCGATATGAAGTCCGTCTGAGTCTGCATCAGCTAATATACATATTTTTCCGTATCTCAAAGAGGAAATATCGGAATTTCCAGGCATAACACCAATTGCAGTTGCAAGATTCTTTATCTCCTGAGATTTAATAATCTCATCACTTTCCAAGTCCCATGTATTTAAAATTTTTCCTCTTAAAGGCATTATTGCTTGAAAAGATCTCTCTCTTGCTTGCTTAGCAGAGCCGCCAGCAGAATCTCCCTCTACAAGAAATAATTCTGTCTTATTCAAATCCTCACTATTGCAATCTGAAAGCTTGCCAGGAAGAGCTGGACCTTTAAAAGTTTTCTTTCTTTCTACAACGTTTGAAGCTTTTGCTCTAGCTTGAGCAGAAATAATTGCTAATTCTGCAATCTTCTCTCCCTCTTCCGTATGCTTATTAAACCAGATACTCAAAACATCTTTGGTTGAACTGCTCACAAATGACATATGTTCTTTTGAATCTAATCTTTCTTTAGTTTGACCGGCAAACTGAGGATTTTGCAACTTTGATGAAATAACAAAAATTGCATTATTTATGACATCTTCTGCATTAAGTTTAAGGCCTTTTGGTAGAAGTTTTCTTATTTCACAAAATTCTTTCATAGAATCTAGCAAACCAGATTTAAATCCATTTAAGTGCGATCCGCCTTGAACAGTTGGTATTAAGTTAACATAAGTTTCATCTAATTTATTTTTTGATGGTTTATCAGACCAATTTATTACAAATTCTACTTCATGCTCCTTAGATTTTTTTGAAGTTAATATTGACTCATTCAATAATAAATTTGTTTCACTCGAGGCTTCTTCAAGATAGCTTTTAAGTCCGTCCTCAAAAAACCATCTAATTTTCTCTTTTTTCTTCTCGTCAAAAAAGTCTATTGTAAGCCCTGGACATAAAACTGCCTTAGCTTTCAAAAGATGTTTAAGCTGCTTAATATTTATATCTATTGACTCAAAATATTTAGCATTTGGTTTAAATTGAATCTTAGTTCCTGAATTTCTTAGACCAACATCACCAACAATTTTTAATTCAGTTTTTTTATGTCCGTCACTAAAAAGCATCTCATGTTCTTTCGAATCTCTTTTAATATTTACTTGAAGTGTCTCTGACAATGCATTAACTACAGAAACTCCAACTCCATGAAGACCGCCTGAAAAACTGTATTCTTCCCCAGAAAATTTTGCACCCGCGTGTAACTTACAAAGAATTAACTCTACTCCAGAAAGTTTATGTTCTGGATGAACATCAACAGGCATACCTCTTCCATCATCAGAAACCTCAATAATGCCATTTTTCAAAAGTTTTATTTTTATATTAGAGCAATGACCAGCAATAGCTTCGTCAACCGCATTATCAAGCACCTCTTGAATTAAATGATTTGGACAGGATGTATCTGTATACATTCCTGGTCTTTTTCTAACAGGATCTAGACCAGAAAGTACTTCTATTGCTTTTGAATCGTATGTATTCTTGGCCAATTTAATTTGCCTTTAGAGTTAATTGATAAAAAATTCTATATATAAAATTTATCATTAAAGTTTACTTTGTTAATATTTTACTCTAATAGGAAGAAAAAAATATTTTTTTTGAACTATTAAATTGTTATTTGGTCATATAATCGTAAAATAATTGCATATATTTTTATAATGTTTACGCTGCATACATTTAATAAGTTAGAATATAAATATGAACGCTATTTTTTATAACAAATTTTCGCTGATTTTGTTTTTATGTTCTTCGTTATATGCTGAAAATATTCTTGAAATATATAATGAGGCTCTAGAAAATGATCCAACTTACAGAGCGGCTGAATACTCATATTTAGCAGACAAGCAAATAGTTGTTCAGGGAAGAGCTGCTCTAATGCCCAGCATTACCCTCAGCGGCTCTACAAATTGGAATGAATACTATCAAAACGATATTCTTCAACAGGAATATAATTCATTTTCAAAGTCTGCAAGAGTGTCTCAACCTTTATTCAGACTTGATACATGGTTTAATTTTAAGAGATCAAAATCTTTGACTAACGCTGCAGAAGCTGACTTTGCATATCAACAGCAAAATCTTTTACTAAGAACTGCTGAACTCTATTTTGGTGTATTAAGAGCGATAGATAATCTAAATGCATCAATTTCAGAGGAAAAAGCAATTAAAAAACAACTAGATCAGGCTCAACAAAGATATGATGTAGGTCTTTCCGCAATAACTGGAGTTCAAGAAGCACAACTTCAATATGATTTAAGCAAAGCTTCAAGAATTAATAATGAAGGTAATCTTTTTTCAGCAAGAGAAGCCCTAAATGCTTTGATTGGACGCGAAGTATTTTCGCTTGCTGCTCTTGGTGATAATTTAAATATTTCAGAGCCTTTTCCAAACTCAAAAGAAGAATGGGTTAAAACAGCATTGGAAAACAATTATCAATTAAAAGCAGCATATCTAAGAAGAGATGCTGCAAAAAATAATGCTAGGAGTGCTGCTTCAAATCATCTCCCAAAAATTGATATTGTTGGATCAGCATCTGAATCAGAAACAAATCAATTTAATTACGAGGGTTTCGAGATTAATGGCCAAGGCATTCCTGTTCCTGCAGTTACAGGTAGAAGGAATTATGCATTACAAATGAGCGTTCCTATCTTTCAGGGTGGGGCTGTTAGTTCTAGAAGAAAACAAGCATATTCTCAATACAACGAAGCTGATGAAAATACTTTATTTAGTGAAAGAAGAGTTATTCAAGAAATAAGATCTCAATTCTCTAATGTTGTTACTTTAGTAGCAAATGTAAAAGCCCAAGAACAAGCAGTAATTTCAGCAACAAGTGCATTAGAAGCAACGCAAGTCGGATATAAAGTAGGTACGAGAAATGTGGTTGACCTATTACAAGCTGAAAAAACACTCTACAGTGCTGAAAGAAATCTGGCTAATGCAAAATATGACTATATACTTGCCAATCTAAGACTTGCGCTGGCTGCCGGGACTATCAGTCCTAACAATATAGTTGAAATTAATAATATTCTTAATTAAATCATGCCAGAGCTGCCTGAGGTTGAAACAACCGTAAGAGCGATTAATAAATTTGAAAATAAAAAGCTAATAAAAGTTATTATCCATAACAGAAATTTAAGATGGAAAGTAGATAAAAGTGTTGAAGAGAAAATTCGAAATAAGAAAATCGTTAAGATTAGCAGAAGAGCTAAATATATTTTAATACAACTAAAAGATTTTTGTCTTATGCTTCATCTGGGTATGTCTGGCAATTTGCGAATACAGAAAAATAGCAACAATTTTTTTAAAAAACATGATCATGCTGAATTTGTGTTCAAAGATGAAAAAGTTGTTTTTAATGACGTAAGAAGATTTGGATCAATCCACCTAACAAAAAATCTAAATGAACATAAACTAATTAAAAATTTAGGTATTGAGCCTCTCTCAAAAAAATTTGATGCTAATTATCTATATAAAATTTGTAGAAATAGTAATTTAGAGATTAAAAAATTATTAATGGATCAGACTAAGATTGTAGGCGTGGGCAACATATATGCATCTGAAAGTCTTTTTCTGTCAAAAGTAAGCCCAGAAAGAATAAGTATGAAACTTTCGATTAAAGATTGTGCAGATTTGTCAAATTCTATAAAAAAAGTTCTCAATGAGGCAATCAAAATGGGTGGAACTACATTAAAAGATTTCTATTCAGCTGACGGCAATCAAGGATATTTTAAAATAAAACTTAATGTTTACGGCAGAAATGGTGAAAGTTGTAATAATTGTAAAAATATAATCATCAAGAAAACAATAGGTCAAAGAGCTACTTTTATGTGTAGCAAATGTCAAAATTAAGATCCGAGCTTTGCTTTTAAAGCTTGTTCAACAGACGGATGAACAAATTTAGAAATATCTCCTTTTAAGTCACAGATTTCTTTTATTAAGCTCGACGACACATATATTAAGCTTTCTTTTGGTGTTAAGAAAATACTTTCTATATCTGGTGCTAATGACCTATTCATAGTTGCTAATTGAAATTCGTATTCAAAATCAGATACAGCCCTTAAACCTCTTATTATTGCGCAAGCATTATGTTCCTTTGCTACATCTACTGTAAGCTGTCTAGGAAAACCAACAACATCCACTTTGTCATTTTTTCCATAAATGGTATTTGCTAATTTCATTCTATCTTCAAGAGTAAAAAGTGGATTTTTAGCCTCACTTTTTGCAACAGCTATTATTATTTTATCAAAAAGACCACTAGCCCTATCGATAATATCCATATGGCCATAAGTAATTGGATCAAAAGATCCGGGATAAATAGCTACTCTCATAATTATGAATCATACTAAACATTTCTAGGTAATCAAAATTATATGAATTTAACAATTAAGTTAAATTTGATAGATTTTTCAGATTTTTGTATCATAAGGACTTGTATATTACGGGGGGGAGTAATTT
>CETK01097885.1_pt1 | contig 12555 bp, 11 predicted proteins | sample 361431 | NCBI WGS metagenome assembly CETK01 (sample SAMEA2622452, study PRJEB7988) | marine metagenome | biome: marine biome (ENVO:00000447); feature: surface water layer (ENVO:00002042); material: "saline water (ENVO:00002010), including plankton (ENVO:xxxxxxxx)" | depth 5 m | reverse complement strand
ACTATAATTAACTATAATTAACTATAATTAACTATAATTAACTATAAAATATAATTCCATCAATATCTACTTCTGATTTAACAGAGTTATTTGTGAAGCTAGGCTTTATTCTGTTTTTTTTATAATTATTTGTATTGATATTATATTTATTTACTTCTTTAGGGATAATTAAAACATTGTCTATAATTTGAATCTCTTTGTTCATAATTATATTTTTTAACAGTTTAATAGCATGCATTTTTTCAAATTGATGTCTACTTGATTTAAATTTAATTTCAACCTTTATTTTATCAAGTACATTATCAATATTACTCCGGACGCCTATAATATTACTCCAATCAATTAGGTTGATAGATTTATAGACTAGTTTATAAATTCTAGGATATAAATCCCTTTTTTTAAATATTATTCTTTTTCTAAAATGTAGACTGTTACAATATGAAATATATGAATTATCTATTGATGATTTTTTAATTGTAATCTTCTTTTTCCTATTATAAACAATAGATGCTGTAGATTTATTATCTACATCATTAACATCACTGTCATCACTATCATCACTGTATGTGATAATTACCATAATGAAATATGGATGAATTCAATTTGTATCAACCACTCTCTTTACAATAATTTTTGTGTATTAAATAATCAATTTTTATAAGTAAATGTTAAACGTTAAAATAATAATTAAAATTACAAATTATTTTGATAATAATTTATTCCTACATATATTATCAATTATACTTATAAATAATGTTTCTAGATGAACCACTTCTTTATCAGATTTAGTATAATTAATATTAAATTCCTGAATACTGTCTACTAATTCTTTTTTAATTTGGAATGATAATTTACTATTTAATAATAAGTTTGTCATTGTTGTTACTAAACTAATTATGTCTATATTTAAAGATAATAACATATTTAACTGTTTTCTTAATGATACAATGTTGCTCATACTATAATTTATAAAATATTCATTTACAATATTAGATATTAACATTTGTTCTAATGACATAGTAGTTTTTTTAATGTCCAGACTATCTTTATTAAGTAAATTGTTTTGTCGTAAATGTTCAATTTGAAGAAATGTACTTGATAATTTAAATTTATTATTTATATAAATTTGATAAAAAGTTTCTATATGTAATAATTCTTCAGAGGTATATATATTTTTATAATTTAGTTTTATTTTTTCAATAAATTCATTCTTATTTAAAACAGGGTACCTATAACATAAACATAAACTAATTAATTTACTACTAATATTGTTAATTTTACTAGTAGTCATTAAAAAAAAATTATTTTCATAACTCTTTTCAATTATAGAAAATATGGCCGATTGGTTCAAAATTGTTAATGTATGTATATTTTTAAAAATAAATATTTTTATACCTGAATCAATTGATTTTATTAATGAAATATTTTCTATAAAATTTAAATATTTTTGCTCTTCACTATTTTTTAGATTATTAAAATTTAAATAAAATAAATTACTATATTTATATAATTTATCATAATTATCATTATAAACATTAAATAAATTTATATCATTATGTTTTATTCGCTTATATTTTGAAATAGTTCCATTGTATAAATTACTATGATATAATAAAGTTAATAATAAAGTAAATTTACCAATTCCTTTTTTACCATAAATAATTATTGGGATTGTGCTATTTGATTTAAATAGATTTTTTAATTTATTAAAAATGTTTTTTTTTACATATATTAACTTTTCATCTATGCATTTTTCTTGGTTATTAATACTTTTTGGTTTAATTAATAATTGATAATTAACATTAAAATTATTCATCGATTTATTTTATCTAAAATATTGATAATATATATATATAATAATAATGATATGTTTAAATTTATTTGATAATTTAAAACAACCTCAATTATTCAGTAGTCTACCATTTAATATGTATAATATAATTTTTATAATTATTGCCGCATTTGTTAGTACTTTAGGTTTATTATATAATAGTACAAGTGCAATTGTCGGAAGTATGATCATATCATCTATACCAAATGCTATATTATCAGCATTAATTTATTTCTTAACAGACCAATATTATTTAAGTTTATCGAAAGTCTTACATTTTATGGTATTAGTATTTATAGCAGTAACTATATCTGTTATTTCAGGATATTATAATAGAGTAAAAAGGGTATTTAAAACACCAACTGATGAAATGAAAGCTAGAGTTACCTATACCCATGTATTAGTTGATGTATTATTCGCAATTATATCAGGTGTAGGTTTATCTTTGGCTATTATTAACAATGATACAATATCTAAAGTTGGTTTTTCATTTATCTTAGCTATAACACCACCATTGTGTAATTTTGGTTTATATTATGGTGAAGCCTTATATGAATATACACAAAATTTAGATTCAGAAGGTAATCAAATAGATAAAAACGAAGAACATTATCATCAATTAATGGATGATGGTAATAAAAGTTTACTATTATTTACTTTAAATATATTATCTATGGTAACAGCACTTATATTTTCATTGAATATATTGTGTAAAACAAATATAGCTAAATAATTTACATTTTAATCATCATATTTTGTATATTATTAACTTCAGGGTCATCTATTACACTGTAATTGTTAATACTTTTACATTTTAAATTATTAATTTCTTCAATAAATTCTATTTTTTTATTATTATTAAAAATATTATTATTTAAATCATTTTTATCACAAATAATTTTATCATTATCATTATTAAATAAATAATTTACATCCATGTTAATATCATCATTATATTTAAACTTATATATTACATATTTCTGTTTTTTATAATACTTTTCTCTTTCATTATTCCATCTTTTAAAATTACTGAAAGTATCAGAAATATCAATGACTTTGGGTATTTTTTCTCTTTCACTTTTCTTCTTTCTCATTATTCTTCCAACAGCTTGAATAATATTTTTTTTAGGTGTAGCTAAAATTAAAGTGTCCAAAGCTTTACAATCAAACGCTTCTTCTGCCATATCAAAAGTAGCAATTATAATTTGTTTTAATGTTGATTCATCCAAATCATCTTGTTTCATTCCTCCTAAATATAACCCTACACTTCCATCCGCAATCTGTCTTTTTATAATTTCTTCTTCTAAGTAAAATATATGATCTCTTCTACTACTTAATATCAAAATTTTTCTATTTTCCAATACCAAACTTTTTAAAATTGATAGTATAAAGTTATTCCTTGGAGGACATTGTGATAGTTTGGTTTCCATACTAATTGTGTTTGGTTTTTTACGGTAATTTAATATTTCTTGGCAAAATTTAGATTTAATATTATAATACATGTATGTGTAAACTTCCGCATCAGGAATATGTTGTAATGCTAATTCTTCTTTTGATTTTTTAATATCTTTGTCTCTATAACATATATCGCCTAAAAAATATTTAAATACTTTCGCTAATCCGTCTAATCTATTTGGTGTAGCACTCAACCCTAATGTAAATTTAAATGTATATTTTTGTAATACTCTACTAAATTGCTTGGCACCTAAATGATGACATTCATCTGCTATTAATAAGCCAATTCCATCAAATACTTCTTTTGGATAATCCTTATCTTTCTTAGGATTAGATAAACTTTGAATCATACCTAAAACTATATCTTTATTTTTTACTGCTAATGTTTTCCCTTGTAAATATCCTATTTTAGCATCAGGTAAAAATTCTTCTATTCTTTCTTTCCACTGATTCATTAAGAATTCTTTATGAACTAAGATTAAAGTTTTCATATTCAACTCTTCAATTATTTTTAAAGCCATGACTGTATTATGAGTTACCGTAAAATCACCTAAAACAAATCTACGATTTCCATCAATTTCAAATCCATAATATTTGTCTTTAAACTCAAAAATATTTCTATTACATGGATTATCTATTCTCTTTTTTATTTTTATACGATATACTAAATGTTTATAATAGTCATTATAATTGTCATTTATATTTGAATTTGAGTTATTAGTAAAATTATTATATTTTAGTGGAATTTCTAATATTTTATTTCTAGAACCTATAATAAAAATTTGAATATGCTTTATATTGTATTTTTTTATTTTTTTACTGTAACAATAAAATCCTAAAGACCTAACCAAATATAAAATATCATTAAGTAACCTCTTATATATGTCGTTTATTTCTAACACCAAATAATTATAACCGAAAATACAATAATTATTTATAAACTTAGATTCTATTAAACCTGCAAGTAATTTTAATTGTTTCTCTTGACAATTACATTTGTATTCATAAGGTATTGTATTATTTTTTTTTTGATAAGCATATTTATAACCATAAATATAAGGATCAATTTTTGTATTTTTATCTGAGAAAATAATAGGTGTTTTAAAACCTAAATATTTATTTTGTTCCTCAATAGGTAATTTTATAAAATCGCTAACTTTTATATCATATATTTCATCATCTAAAATTAAGTCGGTTAAGTTTGACTTTATTTTTTTAAGAGATAGTATATGGCTAGCATTAACAGTATATGATTCTGGAATAGAATTATAACTATTGTTATTATATATTATTTCATACATATCTTCATAACCTGATGTTATTGATAATACATTACGGACAGTATTATCATCACCCATTATTTTATCTCCTATAAGTATGTTTTGGGAATATTTTATTTTTCCATTATACATTAATATGGGTGTATTATAAGCAAGACATTTACCTCGACCACAACCAACAGATATAATCCCACCACCTTTATTTTGTGCTTCTTTCTTGTAAGAATTGATGATTATTTTTTGATAATCTCTCATTTCTTTTTTAAATTTTATATTAATTTTTTCAATATCTGTAAATTTACAATGAATTGGTTTACCAAATTTGCTTCTACCATAATAATATGGCATGTATATCTTTGACTTATTTTCTTTATAAAGTGAAAAACTTTCTGGTTCATCATTACCGTAACCAGAACAAACTTTAGGTGTTACTGTCAAATCTTTTTTTATTTCTAATAATTGTGATTCTGTAATATTATTTTTGTAAACAGCATACCCTTTACTTGATAAATATGGATCCATGATTATAATTGGATTCTAAATTAATTATATTGTTCAATTTTTAAATTAAATCTGTTTTAATAAATTTATTTTTATATAATATAATAATAAAATATGGAACATTTTAATAATAAATTATGTTTAGTGTTTCCACAAATACACACTTTAGGATTTCATTTAATATTTACAATTGCTATTCCTCTATATTTATTATATAATGATGTTAATTTATTAAAATATTATTTACCAATATTAGTTGCTTTAGCAGTCACAGCAACCGAATACGGTAAACCAGATTTTTTTAACGATTTATATAATTCCGATTGTAACATAAATGATTCATTTACCTCTTTCTTATCAAAAAATTTAATTAATACCTTGGCTATTGTTGGATTATTATTAAATTGTATAAGTTTGGCATTAGTATCTAATAATTTAATTTTAGGTTTAGTAACAGGTACTATTATCTATTTCTGTACATTTGTATTAGCAGCGCAAGTATTGCCCAAATTTGTTAGATTAGGATATGAAAAAGCAATAAAGTTAGAAATTAATGGTAAGAGGTTATTATCTCCAAATGCTAAATTACCTAAATTATTTTTAGGTTTATTATTTATTTGTGCTATAATCGCATTTGAATACATATTATTTGTTGCGGTAGTCCCATCTTTACTTAGTAATTCATCAAGAAATAATTTAAAAAATAATTTAATATAATTTCGATTCCTATAATTAATTTTTAAAATAATTTTTAAAATATATTTAAAGTTTGATTAATAATAAAAATATTATTCTATAGCTATTTTTAAATATTTTTTAATTTTAACATATTATAATTATAATTTACTATTCTAAATATAAAAAAAAGATACTATTTAAATATAAAATTGAATATTAAATTAACCAATTTATTATAATCTGTTATGACCCAATTATGACTTCTAATACAAATATGAGTCATATTTCAAATTGTTTTCAACAAAAAATAGTTAACTTTCCAGAGTTAATATTTCCAAACTTAGATGATTTAAGGAAACCATCGCATACATCTACAAATAATAATCCAGACAAAAAATCACATCGACGAAAATCATTAAATGATTTTCATTCAAATTATTTAAAATTAGGTAAATATGGTGATTTAGATTATGTTACAAATCTTTTATTTGATATTTTTAAGTATTTAATTAATACTAAACATCTTATATTAAATAACAAATTTGATAAGTTTAGTGAAAAATTTGCTTATATAATTAATAATTCTAAAACTATATTTTTAAGAAATTATGAATTGTTCAAATTAACTAAGGAACATTTAAAATTTATTACGGGAATATATTGGAATTCATTAAATAGTAATTTTAAGGATATTTTGCTTGATATACACTACTCTAATAATTTTTATCGTTATAATATAAAAATATTTGAAGATATGATAAAAAGCAAAGAAAATTCCAATAAAAGTGATACAAACACATCAAGTGTTGATTTATTATTAAATCAGCAATTTAATAATGACACTAAAGACGATGAATGGGAGGAAATAAAGCCTAAGAAGAGAAAAGATAAAAGAAAGATTTCTAGTAACTCAATTAAAGATAAAGAGAGTTCATCTGCTAATAAATCAAATGATATGAAAATTCCATATGAATATAAAATTAATAACTTTATTGATAAAAATGTGATAATTAAATTAGAAAGTGAGTTGAAAAGTAAACAATATGGATATATGAATGAATTTTCTGATATTTTTATTCAAAATTTAGATACTTATCCTGACTACATACATGATGAATTTATATCAGATGATGAATATTCTGATGTTTCTGATGATGATGATGATGATGAAGGTAATTATCTAAATGAATAAAAACCTTATATAATATTAAATATTATGTTTAAAAAATTTAGTAATTTTATAACAAATAAAAACTATTTATGTGGTACAAAATATTTAAAAATAAATGGTATAATTTTTTTATTAACATTAATTTTAGGATTATTATATGTAAAATATTCTTTACCTGAACCCAAAATTATTACAAGACATTTAAAGGATTTAAGGCCGGATAAAGAAGATAGTACTATTTATCATGAAGAAAACGATCATACGAAATGCTATAAGTATAAGACTAATGAAATACAATGTCCGATAAATGAAGATTTAATTATAGAACATCCATTATTAATAAAATAATAAATAAAATATTGCTATTTTTTAAATAATGAGTAAAATAAAATCTTTTTTAGAAGATAAATCTGATATTAAAATTTTTTTTATATCTGTAATATTAGCTTTAGCTTTAGCATCTTTATTTAGAAAGTCGTGTCTAGATAATAATTGCGTAATCGTAGAGGGTCCATCATATAAAGAATTAAAAGATAAAATATTTAAATTTGATAACAAATGCTATACATATCAAAAGGAGTCAACACCTTGTAAAAAAGAATAACCCTTTCGTTTTTACATCATTTTATTTTTATATTTTTTATTTAATCAAATGGCTACTCAATCAACTCCTATTAATCAAATTAGAAGGAATATGAACTCTGAAAATTTAAATTCATTATCTAATCCTAATATGTCTAACCCTAATATGTCTAACCAAATGATCAACCTTCCTACTAATCAAGGAGATAATATGATGATGAATGATAATATCAACGCACACCAGGGTTTAGTTCAAGAACCAGTTATGAACGATAATCAATTAGTAGAAGATATTTTGAAAGAAATGAATGTACCTGATACTAAAGACTCAGATACCAATGTTCAGTCATATAATTATGCAACTGATAGTTCACAAGTTCCCCCTGAAAAATTGTATGCTCAAAATCTTCCTCCTGACCCACCTCTCACTATAAACGAACCGAGTGATTCAGTTATAAATAATTATAATGATGATTCATCAGTAGATGATTTAAAAAAACAAAATGAATCTTTAATGAATTCATTAGGAATTAATATGTCATTAAATGATAATTCATCTTCTAACAAAAGTGGATTAATAAAAAAATATTTAATATTACCATCAATTATTTTTATAATATTAACCTTATTAGCATTGCCTGTGTTTAATAGATTTTTATTTTCATTATTACCATCATTATTATTAGAATCAGGACAGGTTAGTATTAAAGGTGTATTATTAAAGGCATTTATAGGAACAGTATTATATGTGATTATATCAATATTTGTTTAAAATTATGAATTATTTTACATTTATTATTTTTATTATTTTAAATTTAATTTTTATTAGAATAGAATATTAGTAAAATATAAATATGCATTATTTATTTAAAAATCCAGATGTGATGTTAATTATATTATCATTTTTATTAATATGTATAATCAGTTATCAATTAAATTTCAAAATAAATAATCTAGACGTGCAAAATAATAATAATACTAACAATAATATTAAAAATGATTCGATAATAAATAATAAGCAAAATCAAAATTTAAGTAAAAATGATGAAACAATTGAAGGATTTAGCGATAAAATTAAATATTATATTCATAAAAGGAAAGAGAAAAAACAAGAAAGTTTCAAAGATATTAAAGACAAAAGAGTAAAAAAGGTAGTCATGACTGAAAAATTTAGAGATATTGAAGATGAAATAGATGATATTAAGGAAGCAGGTTATAAAATAAGAAATTCAAATCAAGAATTTACTAAATTTTTTAGAAAGTTTCATCATCCTAAATTCAGTCGTAAAGTAAAAAGTACTTATGATGGATTAAAAAAATTTAAATATTTTAAAGAAGAATTTTGGAATATATTTAATTAAAATAATTAAAATTAAATAAATAAAATATAATTATTAATTAATTTATTAGAATAACGAGTTAATACTAATCTAATATGAACAATCAAAAAGCCAATCAACCAGGTGGTAACCCAATTTATCATCCATCCGATAATAATCCATTTAATCTGTCATCCTTTGGTAACCCATATAATTGATAGAATAGGTGGTAATATGGAAGGTATATTTGGTAGTAGAATGGGTGGAATTGGTTAAATAGTCGGTAGCATAGGTTGAGGAACCACTACTCAATCAAAGACAAAAGATTACCTAAGAATCAACCTAAAGGTATATATTCTTCAGGTTCACAATATTCATTAGAATTTATCATTTTACGTTATATATAAATTTTATTTTATTTTATATTATTTTTTATTAATATTATATTATTATATAATAATATTTATAAAATTATGGAAACAAAACTAATATTAGTATTATTATTTATATTATTAATTATTATGATAATAATTTTCTGCACTTCATCTAAAAATGGAAATTTTTTAAATAATAAACATCAAAAGGAATTATTTAAAAATGATGAAATCGTAGAATTAAATGATAAAATATCTAAATTAGAAAAAAAAATAAGTGAAAAAAAAAAAAAAGTATTAGAAATTATAGAAAATAATGGTAAACCATTAACTTCTATAGGAAACAATAATAAGTGTACATATTTTAATAATGATGAGGATAAATGTAATCGTACATATCCTTGTAATTATAATTGTGAAATTAAAAAGTGTGATATAGGTTATGATGAAAATGGAAAAACTGATTTTGCTATTAAGGCATGTGAAATAGATCCAAAAGATATAATAGATAAATTAGAAAATAAAGATATAACAATTAATCAATTTGAAAATAAAATTAATAATAAATCTAATGAATACTATTCTTCAGATGAAAATGATTATATGAAAGTAAATAAAAAAATTAATGAAATATTGCGTAATATATTAACCTTAATAGATGATGAGAAAAAAAAAAAAGATATTAATTTAACTATAGATGATGAAGAACCAATAGTAAAAAATATAAATTATATATTAAAAAATTATAATGAAAAAGAAGGTAAATTTATATATAAAAATAATGATAGTTATACAGAAATATATTATTCAGACATAATTAAAAAAATTGGGGCAGTATATAAATTAAGTGATTTTGATATTGATGAAATTATTCTTAAATTAAAAAATCAAGAAATTACAATTGATGAACTTAATACAAAATTTAATAATTTAGAAAGAGAATATTCATATCAATCTAATTCTAAAGATGCTTTAAAACTAATAAATGAAAAATTATATAATCTTTTCCTAAAATTATCTAAAGATAATAATGATTATAAATCATTCAAACTTGATTCATATAATAATAATTCTGAAGATATAAATATAGAATTTTTATTAAGTAAATATGATAAAGATAATAAGAAATTTACATATGATTCTGGTGATTATAATTATTTTGAATATTATTACAATTTAGTAAATTATCTAGGAAAAATATTTCAATTACGATCAAAATATCCTTCAGGGACAATGATGTCATCCGAAAATGATTCAGGTTCATCTAAAAATTTAAAAAAGGATTTAACAGATCTTATTGAAGGAAATATGTATTTAGATGCTTATAATAAAATTTTAAATGATAATTCTAATATTGATTATGAAATAAAAGACATATTATTACATTTTTTAAATAAATTAATTAATTCAAATAATAGAAAAAATAAATTGAGTAAAAAACTTGAATTATTATCACAACCAAAAGAATCATCAGAAAAAGAAGAAGCAAAAACACCACAAAAAGAAGCATCAGCAGAAGAACCAAAAGCAGAAGCACCAAAAGAAGACTCGTCTGTAGCACCACCAGTAGCACCACCAGTAGGAACACCAGCAGCATCACCAGTACCACTATCTGATACAGATAGTGCCGCAGAATTAGTAACTGCCACTAATCAAACAACTAATAATCCAACAACTACTAAAGCACCAGAAAATAGAGATATCTCTACTGATCCAACAACCACTAAAGCAGCAGATAACTCTACTAACCCAAAACCTGATCCTGATTGTGATTCATATTTAAATCTTCTTGATGGTGCTTCTGCTCTTGGTGTTAAACAAAATGATTATAAAGACCTCAATGATGTATGTCGTGGTGCAGATGGTAAATTACAGGAAGGTGTTAAAGAACGTATAGATGGTATGATACTTTTAGATAATATTACAATTAAAGGAGGTGGATTTATAAATATAACTGAAAGTTTCGATGATTTATCTGATACATTAAATGAATTAAATCAAATTAGAGCCAGATTTATAATTGAAAATAGAAAATTAATAGCTTTACAAGACAATCAAGATTCTGAGGAATATATAGCACAATGGTGGAAATTAACAGATACGGCATATGAAAGAGATTTAATTAAAAATAATTATGATAGATTAAAATTAGAAGATAATTATCAAAAACAATTAGAAAACTGTCTAAAATCAAATAAAACAACTGATTGGAAAGCTTTAGCTAATATTAAGTTAAATATAGAAAGAAAAAAACTAGAAAGATTAGATATTCAAATTAATTATCATGTTAATTATTATTCTCAATACAAAGATAATATAGATAATAATAACAAATCTACAGGTAATAGATTAATTAAGCTAACTAGCAATACTGACAATATTGGATTAAATAAAAGATTTGAAAAATATAAATTACTCAGTACTGATTTTAATGATAAACTTACTCTACTAAAGGAAGATAGTTCATCAAAAAAAAGTGAAATAGATGCGATTGCCAAACAAACTGAGAATATAAAAAATAAAATATTTAAAAGTGATGTTAAAGAAGATGATGATGAAGATGATGATGAAGAAAGAGTAGATGGTAGAGATTTATTAGGATTAATAAAAAGCTTTATTGATTTATATGAGGAATTAAAAATAAGCTATATATCTGTATTAGCAGATGACCCAATTACATTACAATTAGATTCAACAACAAGTATGATTGAAATTAACTCAAATTTTAATAAAGTCGCTAAATTATTAACTATAAATCCTAGAAGTTTACAAAATGTTATTAATGGTAGTAAATCTACAGATATTAGTTTATTAAATGAAATAAATAAATTTCAATTAATAGGAAGTGATTCTTTTAAGATTACTCGAAAAGTTAAAGTACTAGGTGAAGATTTTGAAAATGAAAAAGTTGATACCATATTAACATATATAAAAACTACATTTACTAATAAAGATTCTAAAACAGTAAATTATATTATTAAATTAATTCAGCAAAATCATACATTTTACCAAGAGGCATTTAAAAGGAGACAAAATATAGATGAGTTAAATAGTAATAAAGCTGAAATTAACATTAATATATCTACTTATAAAAACCCAAATTATTGGCAAACATTGAAAAAAAATAATGAAGATGATATTGAAAAACCAACTACTACTACTAAACCAGTAACTGCTAAATCAGAAGAATCATTAAATACATATAAATCAAATATGCCAAATATGGCAGAGGGTTCTTATGCTGTTTTCTCTCAAGATTATAGCGGATTAAGCAGTATATTTTTCCCAGTTGTTAAAATAAATCAATAATTTAATTTTTATTAATTTTTAATATAATTTTGAAATATTAATTTTAATTATTAAT
>CETK01018113.1_pt1 | contig 12565 bp, 7 predicted proteins | sample 361431 | NCBI WGS metagenome assembly CETK01 (sample SAMEA2622452, study PRJEB7988) | marine metagenome | biome: marine biome (ENVO:00000447); feature: surface water layer (ENVO:00002042); material: "saline water (ENVO:00002010), including plankton (ENVO:xxxxxxxx)" | depth 5 m | reverse complement strand
GAATATACCAGAAAATATAAAGTGCCCTACTGGGCAAATTCATTAAAAGTTTATAGTTATTAATATAAAATATATTAATGAAAATATTGCCGCCCTCTGGCAGTCGAAGTGAGGCTGAAAATTTAATAAGAGATTGTATAAAAAATCTCCCTTCAAAAAGCAGTGAGATCGCGCTCTGGTCTGTGCATGTGCCAGAACATGCTACAAAAGAGTTCTCAGAAGTTGATTTTATTTTATTAACTCGAAAAGGCATTTGTTGTATAGAAGTTAAAGGTGGGAGGGTTGAGTATACAAATGGATCATTTATTTTCATAAATAGATTTGGGGAGAGAAACGCAAAACATGAAGGTCCAATTCAACAAGTTGCTGGTAATAAAAAAGAATTGCAAAGAAAACTAAGAGATAAATTTCCTGATTTGAATATTTGTCTCGCTCATTGTGCTATTTTTCCACAATGTGTTTTTGAAGCAGATGATGATGCTTTTGAAGATGAGCCTTATCTTATTTTGGATAACAAAAACTATATAGATGATCCTAATCTTTGGTTTGAAAATTTTATTAAGAAGGTTTTTAAGCGGTTCAAAGAACACAGATCCTATAAATCTTCAAAAGATCTCTCTGATGATGATTTAAAAAGAATAAGGAAATATTTAAGACCAAACATAATTGGTATCAGGCCGCTAGCAAATATTGCCAAAGAAATAAATGCCCATATTCATAAAGCTACTGAGGAACAATTAGATTACTTAGAGAGCATAACTGATCCCTTGAATCGAAGGGTGCTTTGTAGGGGACCAGCAGGCTCAGGTAAAACAATTCTTGCATTAAAAGCTACTGAAGTTTGCTATCAGAATGGTGAAAAAGTTTGTTTTTTAGTAAGGAATAAGGATTTTAAACAATATATAAAAAGATATTTGAGTGAAGAAATTGAAATCCTATGCATCGAAGATGGCTTTGATTCATCTGATAAGTTTGATTCCGTTGTGGTTGATGAAGGTCAAGATATGCTGAATGTTGAATGTATGGATAAATTTGAATCCATACTAAAAGATATCAAGAAATCAAAGGTTTTTTGGTTTATGGATATGAATAATCAAAGTCATTTATACGATGACTTTGATGAAAGTTGGTTAACTTATTTTCAAGATGGCTTTTCTTCAATCAACTTAACTCGAAATTGTAGAAATCCAATTGAAATTATTAACTCAACAAACTCAATTGCTGGAACTAATCTTAAAGGAAATCTTGAAGCAAAATCTGAGGAAACAAAAATCTCTTTGGTAAACAGCAATCAAAAGATTAAACATGCTGAAGCGTTATTAGAAATGATTGGATTCTTTTTTGAAAAAGATATTGCGCCAGATCAAATTACAATAATCACATTTGAAACTCCCAGAAATAGCTGTGTATATGAATTAGATGCCTTGTCAAAACAGATAAATAAACCAAATTGTGTTGATGCTAGCCTAAAGAAGATAAACTTTTTTGATGTCTTGAGCTATAAGGGACAGGAGAATGATTTTATTATATTAATCGACCTATACAGCGACAATGATGCAAAAATTTTGGGAAATCAATTTTATACTGCACTTACTAGAGCAAAAGTACAGGGAGCCATCATAAAACATGAGAATTTAAACTTGGACTTCAATGTATAGAGAAGAAATCCTAGGTTATATCGAGAATCAATTTATGGGACCTTCGTATGGAGAGCCCCATATTTTAAAACATAATAAAGATTACTTACCCTATCAGCATCTTATTACTGGAATGCTTTTCCCTCAAGAATCTGATCTATCTGAGGAAGCAATTGCTGATCAAAATTCTACTGCGAGTATTGTTGATACAAATGAGGATCCACTAAGTCTATCCTTTACGTATTTAACTGCAAGTGTTGGCATGAGTTTGCATGTACCCAATGATGTAAAAGAAATTCTTATAACCACTCGTGCCTGTGTTTATGAAAAAGAAAGCGAGAATGAGTTATCAGATGATGGTGAAAAAGATGAGTTTAGATGGTCTCGCAAAGATCTGCCAGAAGAAAATTCAGTTTTAAAAATTAAAACTCAAAAAGTAGAAATTTTCAATGGAAAAGCAGAGATTGATCTGAGGGTTTTTGATTCAAGAGGAAAAAAGCTCCTTACTGTGACCCTAATAAATAATTCAAAAAAGGAGAGTCAGTCAAAAATAGATCAAAAAGATGTTCTATGCAGAGTTAGTATGGAGTGCTCACTAAAGGATGATAACTTTTTACCTTATCCTAAAGTTTTTAGGAAAACTGCAGATGGAGAAGAGGAAGAGCAGCAGATTTTATATAAGGATGAACATATTTTTGGAGTTGGTCATGCATGCTCTGTAAATTGGTCATTCAAAGAAAATACTAATGACTGTGCAAAAGTCTCCTTAGACTTTATTCCTAAAGAAATAACAATTGGATCTAAAAGCGAGCTAGATGAATATAACGGATCTGAGAGTATTAATATGGAGTATCTTGCCAATCCAGAAAATACTGAATCGTTGATAAAAAGTTTAATAAAATTCGTTGAGCCATATGAAAATTGGGTTGATAAAACTTGTCTGGAACTTAAAAAGCTTAAACAAAATACTGATAGTTTAGATTATTTCGAAATAGGCGATGCTCATAAAAAAACTATTGATAGATTAGTTAACAAGTTGAATTATGCAGTTGAAAGGATTCATGATGGCATTAATTTTATCTCTAATGACAGCAATACCTTAAAAGCATTTCAATTTGCTAATAAGGCCGTCTTGATGCAGATGGTTCACGCTGTTAAATATAATCAGCTAATTGAAGAAAATAATCTTGATTATATGAAGTTCCAAATGGACCATGAGTTTGTCGATGTTTTTCAAAATATTAATTACTTTGATCTTAAAAGCTTTTTTGGTAAATCCTATAAACCTTTCAATTGGAGGCCATTTCAACTTGCCTATTTCCTAACAACATGTAAATCAGTAGTTTTAGAGGATGATGAAAATAGAAGTATGGTTGATCTGATCTGGTTTGCAACAGGTGGTGGTAAGACTGAGGCATATCTTTTTGTTTCTGCTTTTCTTATTTTCTATAGGAAGTTAATTGATAAAAATCATGATCAAGTTGAAATTTTAATGCGGTATACGTTAAGGCTTCTCACTCAAGATCAATTTGTAAGATCGTCTAGATTAATAGCGGCATGTGAAAAAATTAGAAGGGAAAATGTAGACATATTTGGAAATAATGAAATTTCATTAGGTTTATGGATTGGAGGAAGTTCAAGTCCAAATAAATTTGTTGGTAGTCAGTACATGCAGGGTTCAAGCGAGCAATATATAGAACTTCTTAAAAATGATAGTCCAAATAGTGAGTCGCCTTTTAGCATATCAATGTGTCCTTGGTGCAGTACAAATCTAGTTCCAGACAAACAGTCCGATGAAAAGTGTTATGGTTTCAAATCGTCAGATATGAGTTTTGAGCTTTACTGCCCAAGTCAAAGTTGTGAATTTCATGAAAAACTTCCAATTCAGGTTGTTGATCAGGCTATATATCAAAAACCACCTACTTTTTTATTAGCTACAATCGATAAATTTGCTCAATTAGCTCAAGTTGCTGAGAGTGGAAAAATTTTAAATAAAGACTTTGGCTCCTCATTAAGCTTGATAATTCAAGATGAATTACATCTTATATCAGGACCCTTAGGAACTGTTACAGGTGCCGTAGAAGCTGTTTTCGATGTTTTGTTAAAACATTTTGGAGCAAAACCAAAATATATTGCTGCAACAGCAACAATTAGAGGAGCAAAAGATCAAGTTGAAAGACTATATGCAAGGGATGTAAATATTTTTCCTCCATCTGGAATTAACCATAAGGATAGATTTTTTTCTAGAGAAGATACTAAAGATCCTGGTAGATTATATGTGGGTGTAATGTCTCAAGGGCATACAGCAATTACTACAAGAGTTAGAATTGCGAGTGCTTTATCTCAGTCTGTTGAAGAAATTCCAGGAGATAGAGAGGTTGTTGATGGATACCATACTCTTGTTATTTATCACAATTCAAGAAATGAAAAATCTAAAACAAAAACCTTAGCTGTTCAAGATATTCCAGAAAGGATTAAACAAATAGCTTCACTAAATGATGATTTTTCAAAGGAAAATATTCCACCTAGATCGTTTGGAGAAAATGGAATTGGAGAGTTATCTTCAGATGTGCAGCATGAGCTTTTTGAAACGAGAAAAAGACTGGAATTAATGAAAGGCCAAGACGACGCTATTGATATTGTTTCTGTTACCAATATTATCCAAGTTGGAATTGATATCCCAAGACTGGCTTTAATGCAAGTAACTGGTCAACCTAAAACTACTTCAGAGTTCATTCAAGCAACATCAAGAGTAGGAAGAGGAAAAAATAAGGGTTTGGTAGTTGTAAATTATCTTGCAACAAATCCCAGAGATAGATCTCACTATGAACAATTTAAAGGCTATATTTCCTCAGTAAACAGATTTGTAGAGCCAACATCTGTGACTCCTGCAGCAGAACCATGCTTGAGGAGAGTATTGCCAACATGCCTCTTAATATTAGCTAAACATGGCTTGGGTCTTACACAAAATATAGATGCTCAACATTTTGATGCGAGCAGCAATGAAGCAAAGGAACTTATTAAAATGTTTAAAGACCGTATGATCAATGCTGATAAAACTGAAAAGGCAAATATTGAAAAATTGATAGATAGCTATATTGATGATTGGGAAAAATTATCTAATGGAGATAAAGTTCTTACTTATCATGCTAAATTTGGAGTAGAGTCCAATAAAAAAGCTCTTACAAGAGACTTTGGTGATGAAAAGAATGAAGCTGAATGGGAGATCCTAACATCAATGCGTCATGTAGATACAGAGGTGGGAATAAAAATAGAGTGAGTGATGGCAAATTAAGAAAATCTCAATTGCTTACAAGTTTTGGTGTAGGAGCAATAGTTGAGATTAATGATCAAAGTCTGATGGGAATGGATATTTCTAGATGGAGTCCATCAATAACCAGAAATAAAAAATATCGGATTTCTCCAATTCCTAGACTTGAGAAGATGCTCAAAAAAAGCTTTTTTATTTCGCCGCCCACTGCACCCTCTGAAATTTGGATAGATGCGACCCAAACTGCTTCCATACCCTATCACAGATTTCCAAAATGGCTTGAGTGTAGAAAGTGTAACTCCCTAAGAAACTATCAATCTCAAAGGTTTACTGCTTATAAAGATCTTTCGTGCCTTAAATGCGGAGCAAATAGCAAATTCCTATCTCCCATTCGATTCATTTACTCAGGTGATAATGGCTATCTTGATGATATTAGTTGGGATTTTTTGTTACATGTTGGAGAAACATCAGGTTGTAGAGAAAATCACCTTACCAAAAAAACGCTAGGGGGAAGAGGCGGTGGATTATCAGCAATTGAAATTAGTTGTGACAAATGTGGTGCAAAAAAGAATTTAAATCAGATTAAAGGATTAATTCATCTACAAAACCCTAGATCAAGCCATCCATGGGAGCAAAGAATAAACACTAAGATTGAAAAAAAAGATCATCAACCATTTCAGCAAAGAGGTGCAACGTCTTTATATCAACCAAGAATAGTCTCAGCACTTGATTTAAGTGGATCTGATTATGAAGATGATATTGGAAGTGAGGTTGATCAATTTTTACAAGATCATGAGGATATTCTTGATGCCAGAAAATTTATTAATGATGCAAAAGAAATGAATATCTGGAGCCAGGAAGTGGATGATAATAAAATCAAGAACGTATATGAAAAAATAAATAGTGATCTGCCATTAGATTTTGAAAAAATACCTCTTGAAAAAATAAAAAGTTCAATACATGAGGAGAAGACAGACGTAGGTGGAAAAAATGAAGAGGTAAACTTAGATGATGTGGACTCAGAATCTCTAAAAATAGCTGAATATGCTTTATTAAATGATGATGGTAGGCAAAAAATAAAAAATTATGATGGGGAAAAATATTTTATATCTGATAAGACCCTTTCAAAGTATATAAGATCAGTTACAAAAATTAGAAGATTAAGAGAGGTTAGAGTTTTATCTGGTTATACAAGGCACTTTTATCCCAAGATTCATAACATTAATGCTAGTGAAAAAGTTTTGCCATGGTTGCCTGGTTACGAGGTTTTCGGAGAAGGAATTTTTATAGATTTTAATTCAAGTTCAATTAAATCTTGGATAAAAAAGAATTCTAAGGCAATTGCATCCAGACTATCAGTTATGCAAAAAAGGAGAGATGAGAGTTCTACAAATCTGCCCTTCCCATCTGCAAAATTTGTTCTTCTTCATACGTTCTCACATCTAATGATAAAACAACTATGTTTTGAGTCGGGTTATGGTTCTTCTGCTCTAAAAGAAAGAATATACGTGGGAGATGATCAAAATAAAATGCAAGGGATTCTAATTTATACTGCTGATGGCGATACTGAAGGCTCTCTTGGTGGGCTTGTCAGGATGGGAGAAGAGCAAAGATTAATGAATTCAATTGAATCTTTGATAAGTTCTGCTAAATGGTGCTCATCAGATCCTGCTTGTCTAGAAATAGGATCTCCAGGAACAAGAGGTTTAAATAAAGCTGCATGTCATGCGTGCTGTTTAATCTCAGAAACTTCCTGTGTCTACATGAATGCACTATTGGACAGAGGATTGATTGTTGGCTCTGAAAAAGAAAATTTGCAAGGATTTTTTGACCTATGAGACATTTCCCTAAAAATACAGACTTATCAGATGAGCAAAAGATAATTTACTCAGAACATTTAGATAAAGCATTATTGATAACAGGGCCTCCTGGAACAGGCAAAACCGTGATGGCAATTATGCGTGCCTTAAGAATGGGTAAAGAAATGGAAGATGTCAATGCCAAAGTTCCGATATTGATGCACAACAAAACTTTATATGAGTTTACTTCGACTCAAGCCTCTGTTAATAAAAATATCAAGGTTCAAACACTTATGAGCTACCTTCTTCAAAGAACTAGTTTGCGTATGCTAAGCGATGGGCAGAATATATCTTTTCCTTGGGGACAGTTGTACAGGATGATAGATAGTAAAAATCCTGATGAAATAAAAAAACTCAATCTTTTTCCAAAGTTTGTTATTCTTGATGAAGGTCAAGACTTCCCTAAAACTCTGTGGAAAGTTATTTCAAATATATGGATGAAACTAAGATCAGTTGATGTAAATTTTGTTCCATCAATCATGGCTGACGAAAACCAAGCTCTAAATGTAGATGAGAATAGTACAATTGATGATATAAGACATGGTCTCTCAACAACTGATTGTTTTGGAAGTTTCAAGGAATCAAAATTAACAAAAAACTATCGAAATACAAAAGAAATTGCTGCATTTGCTGAAAAATTCTATGTTGGCAATCAAACGGAAAAAGCTGATTCATCCCAGTGCAGATCGGGAGTTAAGCCTAAACTTTTTTGGCACAGAGGTTATAAAAATAATAGGCTTATTGAAAGAATCGTAAACTATAAAAAAAGTAATCCCAATAAAAGTGTTGGTGTAATAATTGTAAATAGAAATTCAGCAAGCAGAGTAAAAACTCTTTTTAAGGGTATAGAAAATTATGTCAAAATAAATAAACTTGATATAAAAGTTCAATACTATCTTTCCAGTGATAGACAGCGTATTCAAGCTCTAGATTTTGATAATCCAAAAACTATTACGGTTATAACAAGACAAAGTTGTAAAGGACTTGAATTTGATTGCGTTTTTGTCCCAAAAATAAATGATCTTGAATATGATAATTTAGGTTTTGAGTATTCAAGAGACTTATATGTAGTATTTCATAGGGCGCGGGATCAACTCTTTATAACTGCAGGTATTAGTGCTGATGAAGAAAAGGATAATATATTTGCAGTCCCCCCAATTTTAAAAAATCACCTCAAGACTAGGGACTATAGGGGAAAAACTATTGATGTAGGCTTTAGGGATGAAGATGAACTTTTATCCTATATTGATGTTGATAGAAATCTTGATAGAGAACAAAGATCAAAAGCAGAGGAAATCCTTAAGCAAAGACAAAGAGAAAAACTTTTAAGTGATGAAAATATAGAGTCAAAAAAAGAGCAAGTTAAAGAGAACAGCAGTTCTATAAAACTAAAGGTACAACAAAAAAATATTAGAATCCAAAAAATTTATAATGCAGCCTCGCTTTTTATTGAAAAGAAGAAATGGACAATGGCCAATGATAAATTATTGAGAGAGAGCATTTCAGCACTTGGAGGCGGGGACCAAGGTATATTGCTCGCAAAATGGGAAAGAAAAGGTCAAAAAGATAATCGTCTTCCTAAAATAAAGATTGCCAGTAAAAAAACAAAGAAAAAAATAAAGTCTCCGCTTTTAGAGCTTGATTTTGTAACTGGCTCAGATGGCACATTTTTGAGACTGTTAGATATTATAAAAGAAACTTTATTAATTGACGATCATGAAATAATTCAAATAATTTCGTCAAAAAAGAAACCAAAAAGAGTTTTTAAAAAGGTGTCTAACCTTCTTACCAACAATAAAGCTGGCATTAGTGATGCAATAATGCCGGATATGTCTTCGAACATGATACATTTTTTTTATAAAGGGCGAAAAAGAATTATTAAGATTATTTCGCCAAATGATGAGGTAGATTGGTTTAAGAAAATTATTTTACTTGGTATGGAAGATCTTAAATCAGAAGATATATCTGGAGACATACAAGAACTTTTACTAAATTTATTTTTAAAACCTGCGCACAACACATGCATAATTCATCCAAATACAGATGAAGAAACACCTGGTGTAAAATACATGTATGAAAAGAATGATGATGGCAACTTAATCAAGAGATATCATGAATACTAAAAAATCATTATATATTTACTCAAATAGTTCTGATCTTAGTCTTTTCTTTGCTTCAAGCATAATTGCACCATCAGGAGCATCAAAAGGACTAAAGAAAGCTGCATACTTTGAAATTGAGCATTCTGTTCAACTGTTTACTTCTGTAGATAGTGATTATGCATCTTATTTTGATAAAAATAGAGCGGAGAATCTTGTGCCAGCTGTCCTTGAAATAAATCCAGCAGTGCTAAATTCCTTCTATAGCATAAATGAAAAAAAGAACCTCATAAAAGCGAACTCACTTGAATTCTATTTACTGCCATTTGTTCCAATTTACTTTGTAAAGAATATACATTTTGCATCAAGAGATGATTTAGAGCATTTCAATGAAATTAAATTTGGTAATGTAAATAATTCAATTATCGACAATAAAATTGTCAGCCCAAAGTTTTTTGGCGGATCGCATAAAAAATGTAAGCTACTCGAAATAGATGAAAGTCCACTAATTCCACTTTCTAAGACTAGCTCAATAGACTCACTTTTAGGAAGTATTCAGATTTTGATTTATGTTGCTAAAAATGAGGCATCGACAACAAAAACAAGGCAATATCTCGATTTCATAAAAAGGTTCATAAATAGAGAAAATCTCGATGAACTAGGTGAGCGCTATTCGCTAGATATATTGGAAACTTTTGATAAAGGTATATCAGATATCAAAGAAGCAGATTCCCTTGAAGTAAAAGTTTTTAAAGCAAGTCTTCTCAAGCTATCAAGTGAAGCGTTTCAGGATAAAACTATGGATACTGACTTCATTGAAGACATAATTGATGTTATTCCTGGATCAATTATTTCGAAAGAGGAGGAAGAGCAGATAGAGCAGTTTCTAGATTTGATTGATGATATTTCTTCAGGGGAATTTCCTTTAAAAGATGATTTCTTCGCTGAAGAAAAAAGAGTAACTATTTGGTCATCTTTAATCCTGTTAATGACTCAAATAGGTTCAAGAGAGGCTCTTGATATTATTGAAATGTTTAAAAAGGATAAAGTAAGGGAAGATATTTTCATAATGTCATTAATTCTATTTGGTTTATTTAGAAATTACTCATCGTTAGACTTATTTTTTAAAGAGAATGATATGAGCTATCTCAAAAATATATCTCTACTATCAAGCCCTCTTCTTTCTGATTTCCAAGACAGATTATCTGTTGAACTAGTAGATAAAATAAGCCCAGATAATATAAGTAAATGGATTGAGTTAAAAGTAAATAATGAGACTGTTACTAATGTCAGCATTGACGACCCCTTTTATACCTCGATTGTTGCCCAAGCTAATGAGGCTGGATTTAGCTTTGAAAATGATGGTGATGATATTTATATCCATAAAGATCTTGATAGCAGTGTTCCAGATCTCTTTCTTATTAAAGGAGCTAAAAATAATTTCAGATTAAAAACTGAACCAGTGATTAAGAATCTTAAGAATCTTAAAAAAGAAAATCTTATTCAGGTGTTGAAGGCAGCGAGTGATTTTGATTTTAGGTCCTCAGTGATTGTCGAAAAAAATATGCTCTATCTAAAGCGTGATCAACTCTCCTCTACTCTTGATATAGAAGAGATGCAACTCATGGTAAATGATTTAAAAGAGAACTTTAAAGCGCTTAAAGATCTTTAATGAAATACATTAGCCTTTTTACTGGTATTGGCGGTTTTGAATCTGCTAAGCATGATCCAGTCTTGATGTGTGAGAAAGATAAGCATTGTCAAGATTTCCTATCAAGAAAATATAAAAATATTGAACTGGTTGACGATGTCCTTACACTTTCATCAAAAAAATTTAAATTACCTAAAGTTGATTTAGTTGCTGGCGGTTGGCCATGTCAGGATATTAGCGTTGCTGGTCGGCAAAAAGGCTTTAACGGCAAACAAAGCATTCTCTTTTATCAGCTTTTAGAGATTGCAGTACAATCAAGTTCTCATACCATTGTTGCAGAAAATGTTCCAAATCTTTTAAATATAGAGAAAGGACAAGTTTTCGTAGATGTGTTGAATGAGCTAAAAAATGCTGGTTTTTGTCACATTGCATGGAGAATCTTAAACACAAGAGAATTTAATATACCGCAACAAAGAAGAAGATTATTTATTGTTGCTTCCAAAGATAAACAAATTGCAAAAAATCTTTTTAATATGGCGAATATAAAGATATCTTCACCAAAAAATGAAACAAAAGTTTCTGGTTTTTATCAATCTGCAGGAACCCACTCTATATGTTATAGCGAAAATTTTGTCCCAACAATTAAGGTTACCAATGGTCCTTCTATCCATTATAAAAATATAATGAGAAAACTCACAGCAAAAGAGTCTTTAAAACTTCAGGGGTTCAAAGTAAATGATTTTAAGGGTATTGTCGATAGCCATATCTACAAAATGACTGGTAATGCAGTAACTAAAAAGGTTGGAAGTTTTGTTTTTGAGTCGCTTGAAAAATCCATGCTAAACCTTAATATGAATCCTTTGCAGCTAAACTCAGATTTCTTTTCAAAAGATATTTCTGAAATTTCTTATAGACCTGAAAATGGATTTTTTTCAAAAGATGTAATCTATGAAGTCACATTGCCTGAAAAAGAACTCTGCTCCAATCTTGCAGACTTTATTGATTTAAATAATAATTCATTTCTAAGCAATACTGCTCTTCTGGGCATGCTAAGAAGGGCTAAAAAGGCAAAAAAACCAATTAATGTAAATTTATTTAATTCCATATTAGAAACTGTTGAACCCAAAAACATAGTAAATGAAATTGGTGAAGACGGAATTAAAGATTTTAAGCAGGGAAGATTCCTAGAAAATTCTAGCAAAGAATTATTTGAAGAATTGCTTTTTTAATTAGGCTATTACTATTGCTAATTAAGAATTCTCAATAAAAAATTTCTTTAACAACTTAAATATATTTTCTCTGGTCCTTCGAAACTCTTTTTTTAGTTGTTGATCAGAGTAACTGTCATTATCTGGATCCTGATTTGCCCAATGAATATTCTTTGCTTTGGTGTTGATGGTTGGGCAGAATTCCTCAGCACACAAGGTAATTATGTAATCGACATCATTCATAAAATTTTTATCAAGATCTTCTAAACTCTTAGATTTATAATTTGAAATATCAATTCCTATTTCTTTCATAGTGCAAACAGCATTTTGATGCACTGAACCACTTGGGTGAGAGCCTGCGCTTTCTATATTGTGTTGTGAGCCCATCATTGATTTAGCAAGCCCCTCAGCAATTTGGCTTCTGGCTGAGTTACCAACACAAAGGAATAAGATATTCACGGATTAGAATTTGGGCAGGATGAACCTGCCCAGATAGAACTATTTAAAGTTTACTTTTCTTAATACAACAAGATCAACAATTTCTCTCATATCTCCGTAACCGCCAGCTATTTCACTTTGATCATCTTCAGAAATCTTTTTTCTCCACGCTTGCATAAACTCCTCATATTTTTCTTTATCAGGGCCCATAGCAGCAAGATTTTCATAAGTTATTGTTAAGAAAACATTCGGATCTGTTCCAGCAGTATCTGCTGTATAAACTGCGCAACCAACAATGTGCCCAAGCTCCTTTTGTATTTCGCATGAATCTACCCAAGTTCTTTTAATTCCCATGAGGTAATCATCAACCATATTTGGCTTTACCTTTACTACAGTCATTTC
>CETK01021020.1_pt1 | contig 12567 bp, 10 predicted proteins | sample 361431 | NCBI WGS metagenome assembly CETK01 (sample SAMEA2622452, study PRJEB7988) | marine metagenome | biome: marine biome (ENVO:00000447); feature: surface water layer (ENVO:00002042); material: "saline water (ENVO:00002010), including plankton (ENVO:xxxxxxxx)" | depth 5 m | reverse complement strand
TCTGTGAGACAAGATTTTGAAACTATTTTTTCTAAATTAGTTCCAGAAAATTTCCCTTATGTTCATAATATGGAAGGTAAGGATGATATGCCAGCGCATATTCGTTCGGCCTTAACTAGCACTTCTGAAACAGTTCCCGTAGTTAATGGAAAGTTATCATTGGGTACTTGGCAAGGAATTTATTTGTGGGAACACAGAGACCAAAAATATAATAGGAAGGTAATGGTTAGTATGGTTGGTGATTAATATAGAATTTAGCCAATACAAATCAAATGCAATGAAGAAACTAGAATATGCCCTTTCAGAAGGTTTAGTAGATGAAGGTGTTATTCCAGTTATAAATTCTTTTAATTCGCATCCAGACATTTTTACAACTTCAAGTTGTGCAGGCAGAATACAATTAATAATTCTTCCAGATGTAGGTCGCAAAGATTCTGTTCAACGTAGAAAAACTTGGCATCGGGAAGTAACAGCTGAGGAAATCAGAGAAGCAATTTCTGAGTTTGATATTCCCGATAATTGTATTGTCATTTTACAGACTCAATCACCTATTTTCCACATATCCTGCAGAACTATGGAATTGGCAATAAAACTAAGAGGGATCGCTCATGGACAGGGATGGAAATATTCTTCATTAATTACTGGAAATGATGAGAAATGGAATGTAGAAATACTTTCCGCAAACCGTATAGATAATTTACTTTTCAGACAAGGAGTCATCGATCCTCCTGATGTAGCTAGATTAAATTTCATAATAGAGGAGTCAAATAAGATTCTTGCTAAAGCTCAAGCAAGACTCGAAGCTTTAGAATATATACCATCAGGTTTACAGTAATTACATGAAAGCACTTTACTTTGAAAAACATGGTGAAAGAGATGTGTTGCAATATGGAGATTTACCAGATTTAAAAAATAAGGAAAATCATGTTTTAATTAAAGTCGAAGCATGTGCTCTTAATCATTTAGATGTCTGGATTCGTAAGGGTTGGCCAGGTCTAAATTTGGAAATGCCACACATTGGAGGTAGTGATGTTTCCGGTACCGTTGTTGAGGGTAGTGGTTCTTGGAAAGAAGGGGACAACGTTGTTGTTGATCCTGGAATATCAACAAAAGAGGATTCATGGACTGAAAAAGGACTTGATAGTATGAGTCCTGGCTACAAGATTCTTGGTGAGCACATAGGTGGAGGTTGCGCAGAATACGTCTGTGTCCCTGCAGAGAACGTTCACAAGCGCCCAGAGGGTTTGACTGCGAGTCAGGCAGCTGCACCTCTTCTTGCAGGCTTAACAGCCTATAGAATGCTTGTAATCCGAGCAGGAATACAGAAAGGAGAAAATGTACTGGTTATGGGTTCTGGTGGTGGAGTAAATTCACTATCTATCCAAATAGCTAGACATTTTGGAGCTGAAGTTCACGTTGTCGCTGGTGGAGCTGAAAAGAAAGCTAAGGCTGAAGAGTTAGGTGCATCATTTGTTGTAGACTACAAAGCAAATGAGAATTGGCACAAAGAATTATTTCCAGTTATTGGAAGGAAAGGTTACGATATTGTAGTTGATAATGTAGGTAAGCCAACCTGGACACGTTCTATTCAGTTGTCTGGAATAGGGGGAAGAATTGTAACTGTTGGGAATACTAAAGGGCCAATTGCAGAAACTGATATACGTCATGTATTCTCAAAACAATTATCTATTCTCGGATCTACAATGGGTTCTCATGCTGATTTTACGGAATTATTAAAATTATTGAATTCTGGAGCGATAACTCCAGTAATTGATTGCGAGATTTCTCTTTCAGATGGTGCTAGAGGTCATCAAATATTAGAAGAAGGAACTATGTTTGGGAAAATTATAATTGTACCAGATTAGGAAAATTGTTCAATCTTTTCTATTAGTGAGGGTAGACGCACTGGTTTAGTTTCATATTCGTCACATCCTCCATCTAAAGCTTCTTTTCTGTGCTCAGCCATTGCATTTGCAGTTAAGGCAATAATTGGAATACTTGAAGTCTCTGGATTTTCTTTTATTTCTTTAGTAGCTTGAAGGCCATCTTTTATGGGAAGTCCCATATCCATTAGAATTACATCAGGAGATTTATTTTTGGCCATATCTATTGCTTCTTGTCCATCCGTTGCAAAAATAACATCATAGCCTTTTTTTGTCAGTCTTCTGCTTAGCATATCTTTGTTCATTTCGTTATCTTCGACAAGTAGAATTGTGGTCATGAATTTTCCTCTTTAACCTCTACAGGTATAGTTATTGAAAAAGTTGTCCCTTTTCCTTCTTCACTTTCGACTTCCATAATTCCTCCCATCATTTCAGTCATTTTCTTACTTATTGGAAGGCCTAATCCAGTTCCTCCATAATCTTTAGATGTAGATGATTTGGCTTGGGTAAATTCATCGAATATTTTTCCTAATTGTTCATCATTCATACCAATTCCAGTATCGGTAACAGCAAATTTTATGTTATCTTCAAATGTATTTATGCTCAGAGTAACTGCACCTTTCTTTGTGAATTTAGCAGCATTACTTAACATATTAAACAGTATTTGCCTAAGTTTAGTTTGATCGTTTCTAAGCTTTTTAATTGAAACATTATTATCTAAAATGAATTGATTTCCATTCTTCTCAACTAATGGTTTTCCTGTGGCCTCAATTTGTGTTAAATGTTTTTCAAATTCGAATTCTTCAATATGTAAATCCATTTTTCCAGCCTCTATTTTGGAAAGATCTAAAATATCATTAATCAAAGTTAGAAGATGTTCACCAGAAGAATGTATTTTTTCTAAATCTCCAGCATAATTTTCTAGTTCATCATCCTCAGCCTCTTCCATCAACATTTCACTGTATCCTATAATTGCGTTTAATGGTGTTCTTAGTTCATGACTCATTTTAGCTAGGAAATCGGATTTGGCTTTACTTGCGTTTTGGGCTTGCTCTCTCAAGATTTTCAATTCTTCCGTTTTAACATAGTCAATTCTGTCTCTGTACTCATTAGATCGTTTCACAAATACTCCATAAACAAAAGGCATTATCAATAGATATGGAACTTGTGCACCAGTTATGATGTTCATATCTAGGAGATATATTAAGAATCCAATTATTGATATTATAACTATGAAAAAGCTATTGAGGAAATTGACAGGATATATAGTGAAGAATAGTAATGTTACCATGGGGAGCACAGCTTCACCTGGTGCAAATACAGCACTCGAATCTATGTAATAATGATAAGCACCATTCACCATTAATGTAGGGATTGCAAGAGTAAAATATAGTTCGTAATATTTTCCCCTTAATTTTTCAGAGGCAATTAATACATAAGCCGGAAGTGAACAGATAATCTGCAAAAAAACGTAAAGTGGTTGAATTCCTAGTTGCTTTATATCATCTAATATAATCAATAAAAATATTATGTGACCTAATATTATCAAATTCCTAATGTACGTAGTATTTTTTACCCATTTTGTACTTTTATATTCTCTTTCTAATTTTTCATTTTTGAAGGTGCATGTTAGGCGATTGATCTGTTCTTCTAACTTTGCCATTAATTTCCATTATCAATAGATAATATTTAAGAATATAACCTAAAATAGTGTATCTGATTAGGAATTTATGGATGATTTTGATAAGGAAGAATGGGCTGAGATGCAGGAAATGTATGTGAGACATACTTCAAAAGAATTAGAAAAAATTAAAATTAATCTAACATTGGAATTTATTGATTCAATTCGCGTTTTTGGGCACAATATAAAGGGGAGTGGAGGAATGTATGGTTTCAATGAAGTTACTAATATTGGAGAGCAGATTGAAAGTGCGGCAAAAGAAGGTAATTTGGATTCCATAAAATTAAATATTATTGAATTAGATGCGTTTTTAAAGTCCAAAATCAACTAGGCATCAATTTCTAATAATAAAGTTCTATGTATTCTTATGTTAAATGAAGATTTGCCAAATATTATTGCTGTGGATGATGATTTTGCAGTTCGTATGGCAATGGAATTCATGTTTAAGAAATGGCCTGAATATAATTTAATTTTAGCTGAAGATGCAAAAGATGCTTTATCTAAGTTAGAGCAACGAGAGTACATGATGATGTTTAGTGACATCAATATGCCTGAGATTTCAGGTTTAGAATTATTAGAGTTAGTCAGGGAAAAATATCCAGATTTACCAGTATTTATGCTGACTTCTGAAACGGATATTCAAAATTCTATTACAGCATTCAGACATGGGGCTATGGATTATCTTTTGAAGCCACCAACTGTTTCTACTATCAAAGGGGCTATAGAAAAAACTGTAGAATATATTGAGGAAAAGACCGAAAAAGAAAAGATAGATATGAGTGATTTCAAGCAAATGGTGGAAAGTTTTTCACCAGAAGATATGGGACTCACCAAATCGGGCTCGAAAAATACGGAATTTGCAAAATTAGTCAACGTACTTCAAGAGAAATTAATTCATCCGGGAAAAGTTGGTCGCGTGCATAATTTGTTCTTACTTTCCAAATCTGGCATTGTTATCAGTAATTTATCTGCAAATGATGTTGAGGAGACAGATGCAGATATTTTGGGAGGGATGTTTACAGCAGTAAAGAATTTTATGGAAGATGCTTTCAGTGCACGTAGTGATTCTTCATTAAATGATATACAATTTGGTAACTTCCACATAACTTTTGCTTCTGGTGCTTATTCAGAGTTAGCTGTCGTTTATACAGGAATAATTAATCAAGCTTCGGAAGAGGCTATTGCTGATACTCTCATAGCGTTTGAACTTGAAAATATGCAAACTTTAGAAAATTGGGATGGCGATATGTCAAGATTGCCAACAGCCATAAGTCATTTAGAAAAGTTATTTGCAGACATAGATAAAGAGAAGAACTAGTCTTTGGAATATTGTTTCATAAAATCCCAAAGTATCTCTGTTGTTTGTATTCCTGTTGGATTTCCTTTACCTCTACCAACGCCGCTTGATGCCGGATAATCGTTTAAGTATGGATTATGAGAGGCATAGTATTGAGTCACTAATCTAACTTCAGCACCATTTTCACAATCTGAATATCCCCTAATATCATAATCGTCCTCCAAAGCAATTATCTCAGGTAAAAGGTCTTGGCAACCGTTCAGATCTGCCCAATTTTCGAAATTCTGAACAGCTCCCACAAGGGCAGCTTCTACATCATATACGCCATAATAGAATCCAACTAAAGATAATGAGGGGTAGTGAACTAGTTCATCTATTAAACCATGAATTTCCATAAATGGAATGGGGGAATAATCAGGCGAGTTTTGATCCAAGAAATACATGGAGGAGCAGGCAGCTGCTGCAAAAATTTCGCTAGCCTGTGCGACCAACCTTTGAGTCATGCCGCATCCGTTTGACCAACCCGTAGAGTAAATTCTAGATTCATCCACAGCATATCTTTGGATAATAGTTTCTATCATTTCAAGTATGAAACCGAAATCATCATCATCTCCACAGCATAAATCATCAGCCATGTTCCATTCATTATTGAAACCTTGAGGGTAAACAACGTAAACTCCATATTCTTCAGAAATGTTAGCAAACCTTGTCAAATTATGTTGAAGATACATACTTCCTCCGATTCCGTGCAAATCAATTATCAACGGATTCTCTTTAGTAAAATCTATGTTTTCTGGAACTAGAATTAACCAGCATCTTTCCTTTTCATCATAATTGATACAGTGCTTAATCAGACCTCTTTGTGGTATGTTTTCATCTTCTTCATTAACAAAAAATTCTTCTAAACAACCTGAAAAGCTTGCGATTACAAGAACCAGCATCACACTTTGTATTCTAATCATTATAACTAGTCCAATTGCACTACAGAACTGAGATCTCCATTCTTACCCTTTAGTTCATAGTTCATTTTGATTTCTACTGCAGTAGATTCCGAAGTCTTTGAACGCAATTTAATTTCTAATTGAACTTCATTGTAGGAGTTAATTTCCCCGAGACCGAACTCATTCTCATTAAAATAGTAAGCTAAATTGGGTTCTATTCCTATTATTGACATTATGGAACTATTAATTTCTGGTTTAATTCTACAATTTTGGATATTGGATGATGAATAATTACTAATGTTAACTTTAAGATTTACAATATCTCCAATCTTTTCATAATCTGTTGTAATTACTAAATCCTTTTCAGTGAAATAGTTATCAACCATTTCTCTGGTAACGGAGCCTGTTTCATCGATAATAGGTTTAAGATTAGGTTTAATATTACCAATACTCTGAGAATCTCCATTCCAAGACAACATACTTGGGTTTCCTTTCTCAATAGCTCGAACTGCATTGATCATTTTTCCTTTGAAGTAGTTATCGACTTCGCCATAAATTACAGCAGCCAAATAAGAATTGTTTCCTCTCTGAAGTATAATTTTGTTGTTGCCATATCCAATATCTCCTAAGTCTCCTTCGGTATTGAATGAATCTTGGACAAAATCATTAATGGCTGTGAGCATCCCGCTCATAATTTCGCTATCGGTCTTTACCTCAACGGCACTAATATTTCGAATAAGCCTTCCATCTTTATAGATGTAATAAAGCTCCTCTACCTTGTATTTAGCAACAGGCTTAGAATCAATAATATTAACATTTTCATCTAGTATATCGTTAGTTTTAGACCTGTAAAGGAGAATACCTCCAAATGAGAGCATTATTATCCCAACCAATGCAGTAATAGGTATAATAGAGTCCATTCCCAATAATCCAGTCTCTGTTTTTTCGTTAGTAGAATACAACTTAACAACATCTTTCATGTCTATTGAGCGATTTTCTGAAACACTAGTATGTCCAAATTCATCTTCAATTAATATTCTGTAATAATATTTCTTTGTAGCGTCAGGATTTGTGTGTTCATATTGATATAATCCACTGTAGCACGGGGACATGAGTTCTTGATTAAACCATCCTTTGGTTATATTAGTAGTTCTTTGTACATAACATTTACTAGCATCCAATGGTATGTCATACTCGAATACGATATGAGTAACATTAGTAGGCATAATTTCCAAGTTTCCAGCCGAGTCAGGATTTCCGGTGTAAACTTCAAATATGGCATGTACACCAGAATATTCAATTTTGATGTTTTTCATTCCTCCCAGATCTTCGGTTGGTACAAAACCACCGGTTGGATTTCCCAGATGTATTGTTTTATTTTTCACATCTAAATAGTACCCATCGTATGTCATTCCACTCATTTTTTCACTTCGAATAAGTTTAGTTTCATAAGTTCCATCAAGATCATTATCTACTGTTACCGTGAAAGGATACTGGTATTTCATAATGGGAATATATGTAAGTTTTAATGTTTGTGCATATTCACCATTTGCACTAAAATACTCAGTAGTGTTTAGAGGGTTTTCTATGTTTCCTGCTAAATCCGTACTTTCTGCATAAAGATAATATCTTGTTTTGTCTAAAAGTCCAGTTAGTCTTATTTCATTGTCTTCTTGATTGTGAGGATGAGAATACCAATTGAAATAAGGATTTGAATATTCGACGGATTCTAGTGCTAGGTACAATTTAAAATTTAGATTGAAATTGGCTTTTTCAAATTCGATTTCTAATGAATCATAACCCCATTTGTCTGGCACGTTTGTAAAAGCTAGCTTATCGCTCTTAGGATCAAAATTTATTATGAAGTCGTACTCATCTTTTAATTCTACATTATTTGCTGTATCTGTAGCAGTAACTTTGAATGCATAGTGACCTATATTCTCCATAACATAAAATTCAGAATCTTCTCCAAAGTAGTCACTATTTGATATTTCTTCCCACACAACAGTTTGCCATTCCAAATAATCAGTCGTAAAATTCGTATAATGTATTTTTATGTTATAAATATAAACATCGTCATTATTGCTTTTCCAATTTAATAATACCTCACTGTTACTAGTAAAGTAGTAATTTGAACCTATTCCTGAATAATAACTTTCAGGAGTCTCTGTGTCAACTCCAACTTCATAATCGAAAGATGTTTTACTTTCAATATTACCATAAATATCTTTAGAAATTGATTTGAATCTATATTTGTTACCATTGATTCCTTCGTATTTTACAATGGATTGGTTGTAAGTACCTACATATTCCCATTCAGCAAAATTTACTCTATCGTTAATTAGTACATAAAGATCATAATTCAAAAGATCATTTTTTTCACTTAGTTTATTAAAATTAAGATATATGTCTAATTCATTAATGATACTTGAATTAGCAGTGACTCTTGTAATTGGGGCAACAGTATCTAGGTAAGCAAATACTGTTGAATTAGATTCTATATTGAAGTTAAAACTGTTTCCTATTCCATTATGACTATATGTAAAAGTAAAAGGATTGAAACTCGTTGCCAAACCTGCGTTATCCACTTTCTTAGTAAGTGCTATAGAATATTTGGAGTAGCCATCCTCTCCAGTGAATCCATTTGTCAATGATGTTTGTCTACTATTTTTGTAGCTAAACAGATGTTGTGGGGAAGCTATGCCTTCGTTGGTTTCAATTCTAACGTTAAAAAAATATTTTTCATAAAGTATTGCTTCTGAACACTGTAAGTTATCCCATGAATCAATATTGTATGTACTATCAGTCAAATCTATGCAAAGACTCCCTTCACTCATTACATGGTTCTGTATGGTGTATGTTGTATTAAATCCAGTAATACCTGTATTAAAATTATTCAGGTTTAAACCATTAATAATTACAACCGAGTTAAAGTCTTTCAATCCGTAGTAGCTATTGTTAAGATTGTTTGAAAGTATGTTTAAACTGCTCCTTTCTGTTAAAATTCCCGTGTTAGAGAAATTTAGATTATTCATATACATAGATACAATTTCACTCTCTGAGACAACTAGAGTTGTAAAAAACATTTTGATGTTATTGTTCCACAAACTTACTTCACTGTTATGGCTAAGATTAATTCCATTTTTTCCGACGTCGGTAAAAGAAACTTTATCGCAATTTCCTGAATAACAAATTCCTGTTAATAAATTGTCTGAAATGCTCCCATCTGATGTTGAAATCTTCAAGCCATTAATAGATGAATTAATTACATTTTCGCTAATAGCTAAATTTTCTGAATTATGGCCTATTACTCCGTTAGTTGCAAAATCAATGAAATTATTATTTACATTAATGTTCTTCATCATATCAAAATTGATTCCATTACCTGTAGAGTTCAATATTAGTTGATTCTTCGTTATTTCCAAGTCGCGGAATAAGCCACCTAATTTACCTTCGATTTGTATCCCTTTCGATGAATTAATAATGGTATTTTCAGTAATAAGGTAATTTTCTCCCTTTTCCAAATCTTGAGAGTATGATCCTGAATTTAAAAATCTTAATCCTGTTGTGACGTTGCTTATGGTATTATTTGAAATTGTAACTAGATTTGGTAATTCAGTGTAAGTATACCATCCAAGAGTTCCAATACCTACTCCGGGTCTCAAGCCAGGAGATTGCCAGTCTCCTTCTATTGTGTTATTCATTATAAAATAATTAGTACTTGTACGTATTGAAGAAGCGATTGTGATTCCTTGAGAACCTTTAAAATTCTTAATTATATTATTTTCGACAGTTATATTCTCATGATTTATTGTGTTTATTGAGTTAGTTACTAGTATACATTTTCCTCTACAGTCACTTATAATATTGTCATAAATGTTTACGTTGGTTCCTGAAAAGCCTGTAGCAAAGTCCGCTCCGCTACCTGAAATATAATTATCGTAATATTTGCTATTTGAAACATTGTAAAGATTTGTAGATATCCCAACGTTTATGAATTCATTATTTGTTATAGACACATTATTTCCATTTGAATAATAAATTCCATTGCCTGAGTTGTTGAAAAAATTATTTCTAATGGATACATTTGAACCTCCGCTGTAATAAATACCGTGATACGTTAAATTATCGAACGTGTTGTTCTCAACAGTTAAATTATCGGTATATGGTAAATTACCTTGGGCTCCGAAATAGAAGCCTCTAACACTATTAGAAAAAGTGTTGTTCGAGAACTTTCCTCTGTGATTAAAACTTGCAGTGTACCATGTAAAACCGTTATCATGCGTATTGTTTTCATATACAATATCGTGACCCCATAAACGAATCTGGCCAGAATCAGTTATATTATTATTAATGAACTCCGAAGCGTTACCAAAATGGAACGCATAGTACAAGTGCTTCAAGTTAGAGTTAGATATAGACAGTAATCCATCTGTACCTCCTTGATATTGCCATCCAGTGTAATAGTAATTGCTACTATTCCAATTAAGCGATTGAATTGTACTAGCATCTTCCTTGGTATTTGGATTATTATCAGAATCCTTGACTATGAATTCGCTTCCAGTGCCTAAGTACATGGCCGGGTAAGAAAAGTAGTACCCTGTACCATTCATGCTCAAGGTTGAGCTGATAATTTCTAGTTTATTATATATGCTAATATTATGTTCGATATCCTCGCGATTATGATTGATATTTGAGTTGATCCACTCTGAGTCTCCATTCAATATAACATGACCTGAGATATTTAGGTTTACATTTTCTAGTTTTAAGTTTACATTTGGGTTAACTGTAAGATGCCTTATCTCTAATGCTTCATCAAACATATGTGTGTCATCTGTGACCAACCAATCCTCTCCATCAATTACTGAGCAACTACCGTTACATCCAGCTTCAGTATCTTCAGAGAATACTACCAAGGAAGAAATTAAAAATATCCAAAATAATACTTGTTTTGTCATGAGTGTTATTCGACTATTCGGGTAACCTAATTAAATTTTTTGCAAATAAGCAACTATGTGACTCTTACTAGGGCCATAATATTTTACTCTATCAAATTTCTTTGTTATAAATCCATTTTCTTTCATTAATTTGTAAAAGCTTTCAGGTATTGATCCCCAGTCACTTCTTCGTTTCAAACCGAGCCAATTGTTATTGTAAGCTTCATGAAATATGGCGATTCCTTTATCGTTTAGATTATTATGTGCATGCTCTAAAAAATCGAGTGTATTGCTAATATATCCCAAATGAATAACGTCAGCTTTATGATTTATATTTCTGCAATCATCGTTGAGAACATCCACATTATCTATATTATTTACTTTCAAGTTTTTTTTTAAATATTTGATAGAATCTGGATTTTTATCTATTGATATTATTTTTGCATTCGAGTAGCCTTTCGCAAGTTGTATTGTAAAATAGCCAATACCTGCGAAGTAATCAATTATTACTTTTGGACTGTCTAAACTATAGAATGAACTTACCTTTTCTGGACCATCTAACACAGCTCTCCATCCTGTATTCCCTGGAGACCACATAGTTTTAGACAAATCCATACTATATTTCAATCCATATTCAGTTATTTCAGTTTCAGTGTCATCACCAAATAATATCTCTGTTCTTTCGGGCTTTCTTAATTCCCCATTGACTTTATTCTTTTGCAAAACTGTTTTAACTTTTAAAATGTTTGCATATACTTGAGAGATCTGAGATAAATTATTCGTATTTATTTGTGAAAAATCAGCTACAAGAATATTACCAATCTTCTTCCACTTTTTAGGTAGCTTATGATGTAAATCTTCGTTTATTTGTTTTTTAATCTTATCAAAGGGGCTCATTTTTCAGCTAATTTTCTTAATGCTGCAATTTCAGGTTTCCACATCTCTGGACCTCCTGGAGTTTCCAGATATGCTGCCAGATGTTCCAATCTTTTCTCTTTCATGAATCTTTCAAATGCTGCTTTACCTATCTTGCCCATGCCTATGTTATCATGTCTGTCCACCCTGGAACCAACATCACTTTTTGAATCATTAAGATGTAAAGCTACCAAATATTCCATCCCAACGGTATCATTGAAATTATCCCAAATGTTGTCAAAATTATTTCTCCAATCGTATCCCGATGCCCAAGCATGTTGAGTATCAATGCATACTCCAATTCTCTTTTTATCATCAATGTGATCTATTATATGTTGAATTTCCTCGAATTTAATGCCTACGTTAGTACCTTGTCCTGCTGCATTCTCAATAACTAATTTTGATTTGTAGCCTTTAGTCTGATCTAATGTAGTGTTCATATGCTCAGCTATTCGTTCTAGAGCTTCATATCTAACTGTTTTATCGTCCCTCATTGACTTTTTGGGATGTGTGTGTGAACCAGGGTGAAAATTTAGATAAGCTACATCTAAATCTTCACATCTGTGATATTCTTCTAGGAAAGCATTTTGAGCTCTTTTACCTTTCCCCTCATCAGGTGAACCCATGTTGATTAAATATGAGTCATGTATCATGATTGGCCCTAGTTCTGTTTTGGCTAGTGGTTCTTTGAAAGCTGTTATTTCTTCATCTGTTAGTGGCTTAGCAATCCATTGCCTTTGATTTTTGCTAAACATTTGGAAAGTGTCAGCTCCAATATCTATTGCTGCAGGAATTGCATTATGCAAACCTCCGGCCACACTTACATGTGCTCCTAATCTCATTATATGTGCATGAAGGCTACCTTAATAATAACTATTCGATAAGAGGTCGTGAAATTTTCCATAGTTGCTAA
>CETK01386658.1_pt1 | contig 12575 bp, 8 predicted proteins | sample 361431 | NCBI WGS metagenome assembly CETK01 (sample SAMEA2622452, study PRJEB7988) | marine metagenome | biome: marine biome (ENVO:00000447); feature: surface water layer (ENVO:00002042); material: "saline water (ENVO:00002010), including plankton (ENVO:xxxxxxxx)" | depth 5 m | reverse complement strand
CTGTCTTCTTCCTCATTTTTTTCCTCGGCTACCAGTGCAATAGATTCTTTCTCTTCTTCTGTTTGTTTATCTTCTATTTGTCTAACCAGTGACTTCAACACATCAAGAAGTTGATTCACTGAGAGGTTGTCTGCTGCTGGTAACTGCTGCGACCATTCTCTTAGCCCGCGATCATTAAAATAGATCACTAACCAGTCTGAAGAAATATCTGCCCTACAACATACTTGATAAAGAGTCTCTAATTCTTGTTCCCACCGATCCCAATCGAACTTTTTGAACAATTTAGTATGCAATTGCTGAATAATTTGAGAGGCTCTGACTTTTGACAATACTTGTAAATCTTTTCGATGAAGATAAAGAGGTATAAGATTCTTAAGTTCAGGAAAAAAAAGAAGTTCATTGCATCGTGCCTCAATTTGTTTGAACTGCATTTCTACTTTATCACCATATATCCAGTGAACCAAATACTCACTTGGCTCAAACAAAATTGGCACCCAAGTATTAACAAAGTCTTGACCCAGTTTGATGACATCTTCTCGTGGAACTTGGATTGTTAGCACAGCTAACTCTAGAAAATCTTCCCACTTTTGCCTTAGCTGCGCGTGTTCCCATTGAATCCAGTGTTCGTTTGTAAGTCTCATTGACGCTTTAAAGTGCTCTTGTACTCGAAGCCAAATATGCTCGCGTAAATAGACCGGCCAGAATTCGAAATGCTTAAATTGTGCCTCATTTATAGAAATAGGCAAAGATTTCCATTCCTCAGATAATTGTCGGGTGATACTTTCGGAGATTTTTATCATCACGTTTGCATGGGATTTTTGGTATACTATAAAAATAACGTCTCTTTAGTGGTGAAACAACTCGTGCTTAATGATTGAACTCAAAGCAGTACAACTTCGAAAACAATATACCCATCGCCGGCTTTTTTCCGAACTAAGCTTCGAACATCGCTCAGGTTTACTTGGAGTTGCCGGTGCTAACGGAAGTGGAAAATCTACACTACTCCGATGTCTTGCTTTTTTACAAGGTATTGATGCAGGAGAAATAAACTGGAGCCGAAAGAACCAAGAAATGACGCGAGAGGATTTTAGGAGTTCCATCGGATTTGTTGCTCCAAATATTCAGTTCTATGACGAATTGACGGTACAAGAAAACTTAGACTTTGTGCAAAAATTGAGCGGATTTGGTCAACTTTCACTAGCTGATAATCAAGTTACACCTATCGATTGGTTAGACAAGATGCAGATAAAAGATTTAGCCGAATACCGGTATCAGCGTTTATCTACCGGACAACAACAAAGAGTCAAACTAGCTATTGCGTTATCCCGTAATCCTAGCGTACTTTTTCTAGACGAACCCGGTGCCAATTTAGATGCATTGGGTAAGGAACTTATAAAATATCTTTTAACCGATCTCAGAATCAGTGGAACACTACTTTTTTTAGCATCAAATGACCCGAAAGAACTTGATTTATGTGACCATATATTAAATTTGGATCACTAAACTCGAAAAAATAAATATATCTCTAATCATAATCTCTTTGCCCTGTGATATCAACCTACGACTACCAACTCGCCGATTTAATTTTAGACCATAGTACCGAAGTACAGGCCAACGATCATGTAATGGTGGAGCTGATTGGCTTAAATGGGGTTGATCTCCTCCGGGCACTTATTGAAGGGGTGCGAAAGCGAGCTGCACATCCTTTTATCCAAATCATAGATACTGAAATACAAAGAGAATTGATTGAGCAAGGAAATGAAGATTTTTGGAAAATTCAGGCCAAGGTTGACCAGCTTCCGTTGATGAAACAAATGGATGTATTTATTGGTATTAGAGCGTCTGAAAATATTTACGAGCAATCTAGAGCCACTAAAGATGCCAATAAGGCCTATTCAGAACATTTTTTAAAACCTGTACATTTTAATGAGCGGGTTAATAATACGCGCTGGTGTATTATGCGATATCCATCCCCAGCATTTGCAATGAATGCGAAATTACCAACCCATGAGTTTACTCAATTCTATTATGATGCTTGCCTAGTCAATTATGGTCAACTTAAAAAAGCCATGAAACCATTGGAGAAACGTCTAAGAGCAGCAGATCAGGTTCAATTAAAAGGAGAAGGAACAGACATCGTAATGTCAGTAAAAGGGCAGAATTGGATACCATGTTTTGGTAGACATAACATCCCAGATGGAGAAATATTTAGCTCCCCAATCATTGACTCGGTACAAGGCTTCATTACCTATGCTCCAAGCGTCTACCAAGGTAAACCATTTGAATTCATAACTTTAGAAGTCAAAAATGGGGTAGTGATTGAATTTGACTCCTCCAATAATGATGCCCTCCGAGATATTTTAGACACTGATATAGGTTCTAGACGGTTTGGTGAATTCAGTTTTGGTACAAATCCTGTTATCTCTTCACCTATGTATGACATATTATTTGACGAAAAAATCTACGGCTCAAACCATTTAACTCTAGGTAAAGATTATGAGGTAGCTCCCAATGGCAATAACAGTACTATTCATTGGGATTTGGTATGTATAGGTGCTGATGTATATCTAGATGGTCAGCTCATCCGCGAAGGCCGAGAATTTGTGTTAGAAGATTTAAAAGGACTGAATCCGTAACCTTTTTCACACACAATAGTCAAATTAGTCCATGTCAAAAGATATGCCTTGCGCCAAAGGCAGGGTATCACCCCAGTTGATCGTGTTAGTTTGACGCCGCATATAAGCCTTCCAAGCGTCACTGCCGGATTCACGACCTCCGCCTGTTTCTTTCTCTCCACCAAAAGCCCCCCCAATCTCAGCGCCACTTGTACCTATGTTGACGTTTGCAATACCACAATCTGAACCAGTGGCGCTTAAAAAGCGCTCGGCTTCGCGCAGGTCCAACGTGAACATAGCTGAACTCAAGCCTTGCCTTACCCCATTATGCATGGCGATAGCTTCTTCTTGTGTGTGGTATTTTAAGAGATATAGAATAGGTGCAAATGTTTCTTCCTGGACAATTTCATAATCATTTTGAGCTTCAATAATAGCCGGGGTTATGTAGTTACCTTCTCCTTCTATCACTTGCCCGCCATAAACAACTCTACCACCTTCGTTTTGAGCTTTTTCGAGGGCATTTTGCATAGCATCTACCGCAGCTTGATCAATCATAGGTCCTACTAGAGTTCCCGGTTCTAATGGATCTCCAATTGTGATTCGTTGATAAATACTTACCAAGCGATCTTTTACTTCATCGTAGACATCTTCATGGACAATGAGACGCCGTGTACTTGTGCATCGCTGACCACAAGTTCCCACCGCCCCAAATACCGTTGCTCTAATGGCCATTTCCAAGTCAGCATCTTTGCTAATTATAATAGCATTATTGCCACCTAACTCTAAGATGCTTTTACCCAATCTACTGCCTACTTCTTTTGCCACCTCCTTACCCATGCGTATGGATCCAGTAGCAGATATTAGTGGGATTCGTGAATCGGCAGTCATCCATTCACCTAGCTCACGATCACCGGTAACTAAGTTGAAGATCCCTTCAGGAAGTTTATTCTCTTTAAGCACTTTTGCCACAATTTTTTGGATAGCAACTCCACAGAGCGGTGTTTTTTCCGAGCCTTTCCATACCATTACATTTCCACAAATTGCTGCAATCATCGCATTCCAACTCCACACCGCAACAGGGAAATTAAAAGCAGAAATAATGCCTACAATACCCAACGGATGCCACTGCTCATACATGCGATGCTCAGGACGTTCACTATGCATAGATAAACCATAAAGCTGACGACTCAGTCCTGTTGCAAAATCACAGATATCGATCATTTCTTGCACCTCTCCCAGGCCTTCCTGGTGAATTTTACCCATCTCATAAGTAACTAATTTACCGAGTGGCTCCTTGAATTCGCGCAATTTATCACCAATTTGCCGCACAATTTCACCTCTCTGCGGGGCAGGCATTTCTCGCCATACTAGATACGCACTTTGCGCGGTAGTAATTACCTGCTCGTATTGCTCTTTCGATGTTATAGTAACATTAGCAATCTTTTTTCCATCAACAGGCGTATAGCTACTGATAAGGGATTTACTTTCTGAGTATTTGGTCCCTGTACTAGTTCCTGCGTTTACCCCCTCAATACCTAACTTATTTAAAAAATCCATATAAATAATTTGTGACTAATATTCGTATTAAGATACGTACTTACGCATTAAATCGCAGACAAATAGCCACAAATCTTCTTCAAACCATTACATTATTCTACCTATTTTAAGACTAAACTAACTACCTTTTAATTCTTGTCACCCACTCTAAGCTATGAGTACAGCCAGTCAGAAACAGTTAACTCTACTTCGCAAGCTTAAACAAAAAAAGCATCGTGAACAATTAGGTGCTTTTTTGGCCGAAGGCTATCATACTATAGAACAAATTGTATCTAATAAAAAACTTAAGATAGATATGTTGTTCATCGATTTTGAGCATGAAAAGTGTGAGCAGTTAGATTCTCTGCTCGCATCCGGATTACGTGCGGACCTGATATATACAACTAATAAAAGCATTATGAAAGAACTTTCGGATACTGAACATACTTCGGGTTGGCTGGCTATTGTACAAATTCCAAAGTCCTATTCATTAGACAGATTACTAAATGCTGCTTCCGTTACTTCTTCGGCTTTTGAACGAAAATCTAAGAATTATTCAACACTGGAAAACGATGCAGTCCTAATAGCTTTAGATCAAATTCAAGACCCAGGAAATATGGGGACTATTATCAGAACTGCTGTTTGGTTCGGAGTCCAAGGTATATTACTTGGAGAAGGTTGCGTGGATATTTGGAACCCTAAAGTAGTTAGGAGTACTGTTGGAGCGCTAGGAATAGTGGCCCACACCATTGCTAAATTAGAAGATAGCTTAATGGAATGCCACAAAAAAGGATGGAATATCATGCTCTTGGATGGCTCAGAAGATGCCATTCGACTCTCATCTGAGCTACCTAATGGGCCTAAAGTTTGGGTGCTTGGAAACGAATCTCGAGGTCTATCAGCCCATTTAAAAGAAATTCCTGAATTTATTCGCTACCGAATCGAGCAGCAGAATATAGGGGTTGAAAGTTTGAATGCTGCTATGGCTATGGGTATAGCACTTTATCGAAGTGTTAACTTTAAATAAGCCATTGAATGTGGCTGAGTCAGCCTATTTATTACGTTGACTCCCAACGATTTTATATAAACTTCTTTAAACAAATGCCTAATAAGAAAATAAGGAAGATTTTCGTGCTGGATACATCTATTTAGTTGCACAATTAAGAGGCGATAATAAACTTTGAAGACAACGATGTAACCATACCCATTACCGTTTTAGAAGAATTAGAAATCTTTAAATAAAGTAATTCTTTAACCAATTTACGTGCTAAGTAATTTATCCGGTATTTGGACTGCATATCCGATGCTAGTATGCTTCAAAATTGGATACCGATAAAGGGGTGTAAAAATGACAAACTAAAGGTCATTAATTTAAGGCTCAAGCCTATGCCTTTAATCTAGAAGGACAGGATTATGAGACTGTATAAGGGAAAAACTGAGCTTATTTTCGAAGATGCGTCAATTATTGCCAAATTTTATGAAAAAGAGATACTCAATCCTGAATTACTCATAGTAGCAACGCCCCCATCGAATCATATCTATATATTAATAAGCCACGGTTCTTCGGCACTAGGACGGTACAATTCAAAGAGTAGATTTATAGAAAATATCGAGATAAAGAATATCTATGGTATTCATCCCAGAAACGCAGAGCAGTATTTTACGATGCATGTACTCATTAATCCAAATGTGCTATTAACTACCATTACTGGCTCTGCAGGTGCCGGCAAAACACTTATTGCCTTAGCTGGAGCTTTAGAGCAGCGAAGTAACTTTAAACAAATATACCTTGCTTGACCTATCGTACTATTAAGTAACCAAGATATTGGATATCTTTCTGGTGATGCTACCGTCAAAATTGACACACCCTATTAAAATACCGAGAGTAACGGGCTTTCCTAATTGGTTGATCGTATGCATAACTCCTGCTAATACAGCTAGCCAACTACTCTAGAAGCCTGATTTCACCCACTTCGAGCAACCTAGATCTTGGAAGCAGATTTCAGATAATTAGTGGCCAATTAATTAGACCAGTTATTGGCGTCTAAAAAGGATTCAGCATGCTCTGGTTGGAGCCGTTCGGTCAGATAGCGCATACGAATTTTATTGTAATGCGCACCGTGTGCCCCACGGATACCATGTCGGTTATTTGGATAAAACATTACATCAAATATTTTATCTGATTGAACTAAAGCGTCAATAAGCATTATGCTATTTTGTGGATGTACATTATTATCGGTTGTCCCGTGAATAATAAGTAAATCTCCTCTTAGTTGATCAGCATAGGTCATAGCTGAGCCAACATCATAGCCCTGCTTATTGGCTTGTGGGGTATTCATAAAGCGTTCGGTATAAATAGTGTCGTAACTTCTCCAATCCGTTACCGGAGCTCCTGAAACACCTACATGAAATAGATAGGGATAACGTAAGAGTAACATTGCGGTGGCATACCCACCATAAGAATGCCCGTAAACGCCTACTCTAGATCCATCGGCATAAGAACGCTCGGAGATATGAGCAACAAATGCCGCATAATCATCTATTTCAATTGTGCCTAATTTACCATAGTGTAAAGTAGCAAAATCTTTACCTCTATTACCCGAACCCCGATAATTAGCACGTATTACAATGTATCCGAGCTGCGCCAATCTTTGATAGCTATCGGCATTTTTATACCCATTGGTTACATCCTGATAGGCGGGCCCACCGTATAATGGAAGTAGAATAGGATAACTTGCAGACGAATCAAAATCCGCCGGTTTATATACTAACCCAACCAATTCGGTCTCATTATCTGCCGCTTTAAAAACCACCTGCTCAGGAGCTTGCAACCCTTGCTCAACCACTCGTTCTACATTCATAGTTTGCAAGCTTCGAACTAATGAACCATCGAATTTATGCAGTTCTGCGGCATAGGGACGATCAAAAGAAGATGATCTTGAAATATAGTATTCTGCTGCCTCATTCATAGAGATTGTGTAACGACCATCGGCATCAGAAAGCTGAGTTGATTCCCCATCAAAACTTACCACATGAAAATACTCATCTAAACCCATATTGTGGTAAGCCGTATAATAGACTAGACTGTTTTCTTGATCTACACGCACGATCGATCCCAAAGGATTATTGCCGCTTGTCAATTCGCGAACTAAACTGCCATCAAAATTAAAAAGATATAATTGGTTAAATCCGGTTTGCTCAGAAGTCCACAGAAAGTGTTCGCCGTCATTTAACTGATAAAAATTATCATGCAGGTTAATATAGGCATCCTCTTGCTCAGTGAATATAGTCCTGACTTCTTGAGAATCAAGTGAGTAGGATAAAAACTCTAAAATATCTTGCTTTCTATTAAGTCGTCGAAAAGTTAATTCTTTGGAATTATCTCTCCAAATGGGACGCACAATGTAGGTGTCAGGACCGCTATTGGTTGGGATTTGCTCCACTTCTCCGGTTTCTATGTCTACAAGGAATAGATTTACAGTCGGATTGGCCTCTCCTGCCTTAGGGTAGCGTTCTAGTTCGAGACCTGTTTCAAATTCCAATTCATGAATAATTGGATATTGATAGACATCAGTTTCATTGTATTGTAAGTAGGCAATTTTTTTGTTATCAGGTGAAAACCAATAGGCATCACGCTGCCCAAATTCTTCCGGATAGACCCAACTTGGGCGACCATTCATTTGTTCTTCACTACCATAGGTTAACCGTTTTTCTTCCTGAGTTTCAGTGTTGACCAAATAAATATCATAGCCTTTTACATGAGCAAACCAACGATAGTCATGAGAATACGAACCATTCCAAAGCTGACTTGTTTCCATACGCCGCATTAATTCTTCGGTATAGGGTGCTCGCTCTACTTCTGGCTTGTAGAGAACGCGTAAGGTTAAATCTTCCAAATGAAAAACATGGTCTTGTTCATTGTACACAAAAAAGATGGCTTTGTTTTGCATTACATAATCAAAACGAGAAAATGGCAGAGCCTGAAATTCTATACCATGCTCTTGCTCTAGTGCCTGTGTTAACATTCGAACCTGTCGATTAGATAATAATGAGCTTCTATCCTGTGTCTGAGGATCTACGGCGAAAAATTCTGTGCCCCCATCAACCTGTTCGGTTTCTAAATATCCTAAATCGCCAGGTAGCCACTGAATATTTGCACTTCCTTCATACTTTACGAAACCAGGGGTGCCCATCTCTTGATAAAGGTTAAACCCTCTCAATTGATCTTGTGCATATACTAACTCAGCTGTAGAAACTATGTAAGTATGTAAGCAGATACAAAGCGCTAAATATGCAAATAAGTAATTTTTGATAGATATTTTAAATATGGTTTTTTTACAATGAATATGCTGAATCATAATTAATTTTAGTTCAAGTTAAGTTTATACCTTAGGCTTGACTTTAACGGTTATTCTAAATGTTTGTTAACCAATGAAGCTAACCTGAGTCTTAATGTTGCTTAAAGCAGGTTTTCAAGATCGCTGACTATGTCAATATTGGTCAAGGGTTCCCCTAAAAATCGTTCTGCAAGTTCCTGAAATCGTTTTGGTCGATCACTCACATAACAATTGAAAGAACCTCCTTGAGTGTTACATCCTCCATGCTCTATTAAATACTGCTTAGCCGATGCCGCTATGGATTCTGCTGAATCTATAATGCGCGTCTGTCTGGAGGGCATTATATTTGTTATCAAATTAGTAAATAAAGGGTAATGAGTACAACCTAAGATTAAGGCATCAAGAGAATGCGGGTCAAATGCTTGAATATACTCCTTCATGGTTAATCGCGCCACCTCATGCTCAATCCATCCCTCTTCAGCTAAAGGAACCAACAGAGGACAAGCTTGCTGAATTACATTTACTGAACCAAGCTGCTGGATTAAGGCTGCCTCATAGGCTTTGGACTGAACCGTTGCAATGGTTCCAATCACCCCGACGGTTGGTGTAGCTACCAATCCAGATTCAGAGATAGCTTGAGCCCCTGCACTAATTACATCCAAAACAGGAATAGATTCAGCCCGAAGTATAATATCTTCCTTTGCCGACGCAGAAACCGTATTGCAAGCAATCAAAATCATTTTAACGCCCTTATCCATCAAAAAATGGGTAATTTCAAGGGCATAGGCGCGTACAGTTTCCTCGGATTTCACTCCATAGGGTACTCGTGCAGTGTCCCCAAAATATACTATATCCTCATTTGGAAGCGCCAATTTAACCGCTTTTGCCACCGTAAGCCCACCAATTCCGGAGTCAAAAATTCCAATAGGTCTGTGATGGTCATGTAGTATATCTTTGGTCAAGTGGCTGAATGATTATAAGCTATTTATTGTATGTAATGTATTAATAATTTTACGCTTTATTCAATTGTATGATACATAGTTTTAATTTTGTTAGGACTACTTGGGTACTCACATTACTTCTAGTGGTCATCTTATCTTCCGCCACGGGTGCAAAATATAACACGCAACCGTCACCTTATACTGCCAAAGTAGATACCACCATTCAGACCATTGAATTCAAAGAAATCTTTGTTATAGGATTCCTACACAATCAACGGCTATTAGATGCTCCAGGGGCTATTCAAACACTAAACCCTGCCGATTTTAGCACCCAAGATCAGCATTCCTTACGAGGCGCTCTTGATAAAGTCTCAGGACTTCGTTTTGAAGAACGAGCCCCAGCCAGTTATCGAATTGCCCTGCGAGGAAGTTCACTTAGAGCTCCATTTGGTATCCGCAATATTAAAATATACTGGAATGATTTCCCCCTAACTGAGCCTACTGGGTCTACCTTCCTAAATCTACTGGATCCTATACAATTTCGCGAAGCAGAGGTGTTAAAGGGACCATCAGGGAGTATATATGGCGCAGGAAATGGAGGGGTATTACTTTTTCGAAGCTTCCCATTATTACCAAATACAATAACAAATAGGTCCTATATATCTTCACAAGAATCCATTTCTCAGCCCACTATTTCAGAAATAAAATGGGGTCGTACTTCCATTCAACAGCAAGCCGAAATTGGGGCGTATGGCAGGCAAATTTTGGGGAATCGTATTGTACAAGAAGATGAGCATTCCCAGATTGGACTTCAATGGGCACAATCACAACTAGATGGCTATCGGAAACAATCTGCAATGGACCGATCCATACTTGAATTCAGTGGCCGGTTCAGAGTGCCAAAAAACGCTCAAACACTCTCCGCTCACCTAATGCACAGTGACCTAGTCTATGAAATCCCAGGCGGCTTGAATACTAATCAATTTAGAGATAACCCACGACAAGCTCGACCAGGAAATCGATTTGTGTTAGGAAGTGAGGACGCTAAGGCCGGAATTGATCATGAAGCAATTCTAGCAGGAATTCATTGGGATTGGGCCTTTTCAAAAAAATGGGACCAAAGAATTTCTTTATTTGGCAGTTCATCCGACTTTGAAAACCCTTTTAATTTTGATTACAAGGTAGATAAAAGAATAAGTGGTGGATTTCGTGGGCTTTGGTCTTGGGAGTCAGAAAACTCAAAATCCTCAAGACTCTCAGAACCCAGTTTACGATGGGATACAGGAATAGAATTTCACCGAGCTAGTTACGATGCCAGAAATTATGGAAATAAGATGGGAAAGGTAGACACTCTGAATTTTGACGATCGTATTTCCGTAGATCAACTCCTTGTATTCAGTTCTATTCAATGGCAGATTAATTCTTCCCTACGCCTTCAATTTGCACAAAGCGTGAACGACCTTCACTATTCTATTGATCGTCTTTTTGCAGCCCATGGTTATGGAAATACAGGAAACATTGATCGCATGTTTAATTTACAATGGATTCCTAGAATAGGGTTAAACTATCGTCTCAACACTGAGCTCACAACTCACCTTAGCCTTGCTCGTGGTTTCTCACCCCCTACACTCGAAGAAATCCGCACCAATGAAGGTACTGTTAATAAGAGTCTGGAAGCTGAAATTGGCACCAATGTTGAATGGGGTGTTCGCGCCTATTTACTCAACAAGCGATGGTTTATTGATGGTAGCCTATTTTACTTTTGGTTGAAAGACGCCATTGTTCAGCAGCAAACCGAAAGGGGTACCTTGACTTTCTTAAATGCGGGCGAGACAACCCAACCCGGTGCGGAACTGCGAATAGAGGGTAATATCTGGGAACTTGATTATTTCTTTGCAGGAAGTTATTACCCTTTTGAGTTCAAACGTTATCAAAATAGTCGAGGTGTATTTGACGGTAATACGTTGACAGGAGTTCCAAAAACGCAACTTTTTCAACAGCTAATTGCAGAGCTTCCCGCAGGGATTGATCTGCATCTATCGCATCAATACCAATCAAAGCTCCCCTTAGATGATGCTAATACGGTATTTGCGGATGCACATCATCTTTTACGAGGACAAATTATTTGGAAACATCAATGGAACGCCTCCCTACTTTCTCAAATGTACCTAGCGGTGGACAATTTAACCAACCGCTCTTACAGCTTAGGATACGATACCAACGCATTTGGTGGAAGATTCTATCAACCAGCTGCAATGAGACATGCGTATGCTGGGATCCAACTGCGATGGTCGCTGAGGACTATTGAACCTGGTTAATAGTCCAACATCGCAGTCCATCTCTACTTAACGCCACTAACTCCTGCTGACCATCTCCATTCAAATCGACGAACATAGGATAACGTATGGATGCTGTTGGTAGTTCTAAAATTCGCTCTTGAGTGATAATCGTCCAAGCAAATAACCGGCCAAATTTACCTGCCAATCCAATATCTAAATTATTATCTCCATTCATATCTACAAAACGTAGATCGCTCTGAGGGGTAGCAGATTGCCCCATAGCAAAACTGGCTACTAACTTAGCTTCATCAGTATATAAGAAGACCGATCCACTTTCGCTTACCATAGCATATATATCTTTCCTAAAAAAACCTGTACTATCCCTAAGCAGCACGGAAGGGTAATGGGTTAGGGATATTAATGGCGCCGAACTTATAGGAATCCCCTGTATTTTTAAGGAGTCTTGTTGAAGTTGTAAAATCTGACGGCTACTATCGGACCAAATTGGTTTTGTATCGAGGCCATAAAAGACTCCATCGGCCCCAGTCCCTCTCCATTGATCGTCATGTATAAAAGGATCGGATAATAACGGAGCTGGAAAAAACACAGGATACCCTTCTTTAACCTCTCCCTTACTATTCCAACTGTGAACTGAGTTTTCTGCGTGAGCTACCAAAGCCCAATCACCCTCCCACTGTGTATGTAAAATAGTTCTACGAACAGACGCGTTCACTTTCTGCGGCCAGCCCTGTACATTTTGCCCTCGACCATCCAATACATGGACCGATCGGGCAGCCGTACCAATGACCAATTCGGGGATTCCGTTACGTAGTACATCGGTCACCAACAAAGGGGTAGTTATTTCCT
>CETK01386660.1_pt1 | contig 12592 bp, 7 predicted proteins | sample 361431 | NCBI WGS metagenome assembly CETK01 (sample SAMEA2622452, study PRJEB7988) | marine metagenome | biome: marine biome (ENVO:00000447); feature: surface water layer (ENVO:00002042); material: "saline water (ENVO:00002010), including plankton (ENVO:xxxxxxxx)" | depth 5 m | reverse complement strand
TTTTTTTAAAAATTATTAACCGAAGCTAACTGCTTCTGTGTTATTGCGGGTTAAGTAGTCTATGACAACGCGCGTAATAATAATGGCACTAAATAGTGAACACGCAATACCTGCCAGCAAGGTAACGGCAAAACCTTTAATAGGTCCTACTCCAAAACTCATTAGGATTAAGGCTACAAAACCAGTGGTTACGTTAGCATCAATGATGGCACTCATCGCGTTGGAATAACCTGCTGAAATTGCAGCTCTCATAGTTTTACCACCACGTTGTTCTTCACGTATTCGATCAAATATTAACACATTAGCATCTACCGCCATACCTATAGTTAATACGATTCCTGCCATACCAGGTAATGTTAAGGTCGCTTTAAATCCTGCCAGAATACCAAGGATGAAAATTATATTTAGCATAAGAGCTAAATCGGCGACTCCACCGCCAGTACGGTAATAAACAATCATAAAAATTGCCACAATAGATAGTCCCACTAATACCGATCGAAAGCCTGCTTGTATTGAACTCTCACCCAAGGTAGCGCCCACAGTTCGCTCCTCCATAATTTGAAGTGGGGCTGGTAGGGCACCTGATAATAAAATATTTACTAAATCTTCTGCTTCAGCCACATTTTCCAGGCCAGTTATGCTGGAATTCCCACCATTTATTTTTGTGGATACATTTGGATAGGAAACAACATAACCATCAAGTACAATGGCGATAGGCTTGCCAATGTTGGCTCCTGTTATTCGACTCCATATTCTTGCTCCTTCACTATTCATACCCATCGATACTTCAGGAACATTGGTTGTTGGGTCAAACTGAATAGAAGCTTCTTCTATGACTTCGCCGGTAAGTTCGGAATTGTCACGCACTCCATAAAGTGCAAACTGCTCTACACCGCCTTCAAACCCTATTGGTCTAGAACCCCACAAAACTACTGTATTTCTGGGCATTATTCTTTGTATATCTGATGAACTTAATAAGTCCATAATTTTAGCAGTGTCTTCGGCCATTGCATAACCAAAAACATATGGGCTTTGAGTTTGAATGAATGACATTCGTTCAAGTAATTCATTTGTTGGGCCGCTAAGATTTAGACTGTCAGCACTATCCGCTTCCACATTGTAAAACTCGATGGCTCGATTTCTGAAATTAGAGAAATCTTGGGCATCTGCACCTGTTCGGAATTCTAAACGGGCAGTACCCTTTAGTAGATTTCGCACTCGTTCTTCGTCATCCACACCAGGTAATTCTACCACAATACGACTCTGTCCTTGTTTTACGATGGATGGTTCGGTAACTCCGAATCTATCAACTCGAGTTCGAATAATTTCGATAGCACGATCTAATGCAGCATCGCGTTGCACTTTTAGAAACGCTACAATTTCATCATTGGTGGAACGGCGCGTAATGTCCTGAGATTCACTACGGTAGAAGCGACTTAACCTAGCATTTGCATCTCTTCTCTCAAACTCAAGTTGCATTTCATCGATGAAATCGGTGTCGTTCTCTTCGGCTACTTCTTGAGCTAACTGAACTACTACTTCAAGCTCAATATTACGGTTACTCCCTGCAAGTTCTAGAATGAGTTGAGGTGTACCTACTTCAAGTGTAACATGCATTCCGCCTTGTAAATCCAAGCCTAATGAAAGAATATTTTCTTTTAGGTTGGATAGTTTTTCAGCATTATCCAATTCATATTGAGTACGCTCTTCTTCGGTAAAGGTACTTATTTGTCGTTGTTCCAAATTCCAAATAATGGTTGGATACAAATAGTACAGTGTCAGGGCGAAAAAAGCCGCTATTACACCTATTTTAAATCCGTTTCCTTGCATAATAATATTTTTTTATTGTTAGTATAAAGTGATTATGAGGTTCGATTATTGCGAACTTAAAAAAGAGATATAGTGAGAGTTAGGGGGCGCCAATGGCTATGCCGTTAATCATAGGATGCTCCTGCGTGATAGTAGGATGGCTTGGGTTCTGAACCTCAGAGTATAAGCTTATTATATTTTCATAGGTAGTGGGCTCAACTAAACAATTAGGATTTGTAAGTTTAGATAATTTGCTATGAGAAAGGTTTTTGAGGATATATCCTCGTGGCTCAAGTATTAAAGTCTTGTGTTGATGCTGGTCCATATGATCTAGTATATTCCATTTTATATGAAATTTTTTATCTAGATTTTTTTGTTTTAAATAGGCTTTGACTGCATTTGTCCATTGATTTACATTGTTGCTTTCTTTCCAAAGTTTTTCGAAGTGCAAACGAATTGACTCAAGACGTTCTGGGTCCCTAAACTCAGGGTACTGGTTCGAAGCTAGAGAGTGATTAAAGTGTTTGTTGAGCCATTGAGTAAACCGTTGATTTTGAAGTTCATTTTCGAGCATAAGTATACTCTGTGAAACGAAAGAGAAAAATAGCAAACTTAGGCTAACTTTTTTAAGAATATGTGTATGAAAAGAATTCATGTATAGGTACTTAAGATAGTAAGCTTAGAGCTTTCCTACAACGGAAGATAGTCGTTCAAATTCTTGCTTTAAAAACATCCCCGTATAAGAATTAGGAACTTCAGAAATTGTTTTAGGGCTGCCTTCTGCAACAATTTGCCCGCCTGCCTTACCACCCTCTGGACCCAAATCAATAACCCAGTCAGCGGTTTTAATCACATCTAAATTGTGTTCGATTACCATTACGGTATTTCCTTTATCCACTAATTGTTGTATTACATTTACTAAAAGACGAACATCTTGAAAGTGTAAGCCCGTAGTTGGTTCATCCATAACATAGAGCGTATTACCAGTACCTATTTTTGAGAGTTCGCGGGCGAGTTTTATACGCTGAGCTTCACCGCCGGATAGGGTAGTGCTGGATTGTCCCAGAGTAAGATATCCTAACCCAACAGATGTAAGTGTTCTAAGTATTCTCGAGATAGTAGGTTGTGATCTAAAAAATTCAACTCCTTCCGATATAGGCATTTCTAGGATATCTGAAATATTCTTTTCACGGAAGTATATTTCCAGTGTTTCACGATTGTACCGTCTTCCTTGGCAGGTTTCGCAGGGTACGTACACATCAGGTAGAAAGTTCATCTCGATTTTGCGTACACCGTCACCTTTACAAGTTTCGCAGCGTCCACCTTTTACATTGAATGAAAATCGGCCCTGATCATAGCCACGTATCTTGGATTCTGGTAATTCCGCAAAAAGTCTTCTGACATGATCAAAGACCTTGGTATAGGTTCCCGGATTAGAGCGTGGTGTCCTGCCTATGGGACTTTGATCTATTGATATAATTTTATCAATATTTTCAAGGCCTTCTACTTCATCATAAGGCAATGGAACTGCCTTAGATTTATAAAAATGATTAGATAGTATTGGAACTAATGTTTGGTTAATGAGGGAGCTTTTTCCAGAACCACTTACCCCTGTTACCGTGATAAATATACCCAAAGGAACTTGAAGGTTAACCGACCCGAGATTATGTCCACGAGCGTTAGTAATACAGATTTTTTTTAAGTTACCTTTTCTAGGGTTCTTAGGAACAGCGACTTGCTCTTGATCTCGTAAAAAGCGGGCAGTCATGGATTCTGGTTCCAATTCATCTGGTTTGCCCTGTGTTACAATATAACCGCCATACGCTCCTGCTCCCGGGCCCATATCTATTACGTAATTAGCCTTTTCAATGGTATCTCGGTCATGCTCAACTACAATAATACTGTTTCCTAAATCTCGAAGAGTCTCAAGGGATTGAATAAGCTTTTTATTGTCACGTTGATGAAGTCCAATACTTGGTTCATCAAGTATGTAGAGAACTCCAACGAGCTGTGTTCCGATTTGGGTAGCTAGTCTGATTCGTTGAGCCTCACCTCCACTCAGCGTTTGTGCTTCCCGATTAAGACTCAGATAATTGAGACCAACATTCAGCAAAAAATCGAGTCGGTCTCTAATTTCCTTGAGTATTTGATGTGCTATTTCTTGCTGCCGCTCACTCAGGTGTATATTGTATAGGGTATCTCTGAGTTCTTGGATGTCCATTTGCACCAAGTCTTGTATGCCATAATTATCTAATTTATATGATAAGGCTTCTCTATTAAGCCTCCCACCGCGGCACTTAGGACAACTAACCTTGGACATAAAGGACTTTGCCTTTTCACGTTGTTTTTGGGACTTGGATGTTTTGTATTGTTCAATTATAGTATCCCGTAATCCTTTGTAGCTATGTTGATAAGTGACCTTATCGGAGCGAAATTCATAGGTAATCGCATATTTTTGTGTACCACTACCCTTCATTATCGTATCAATTAGCTCACTGGGGTAGTCAGTAATGGGAAGGTAGAAATCCACTCCATAATAATCCAAGACGGCTTCGAGCTGCTTAAAAGAAAAAATATCTCTTGGTTTTCCAAGAAAGCGAATACCTCCATCCTCAACACTTTGTTGTGGATTTGGCACCAGAAGTTCCCAACTAACATCATATACATATCCTAATCCATCACAGGCAGAACACGCTCCAAAAGGAGAATTAAACGAAAATAGATTGGGCGCTGGTTCCTCATAAGCAATCCCACTTTCAGGATCGAATAACTTTTGTGAAAAAAGTCGGTCTTTCCATCCCTCTTTAGATTTGAGAGCGAGTACTACCGTGCCATCAGCCATTTCAAGAGCTGTTCTAACACTATCTGAAATCCGTTTTGCGCTCTTCGAGCTAACTACAAACCGGTCCACAACTATTTCTATAGTATGTGTTTTGTAGCGGTCTAGCATAAGCCCAGATTTCAACTCTATAATATCCCCATCCACACGGGCTTGTAAATAACCTTGTTTAATCATTTGTTCGAAAAGCTCACGATAATGTCCCTTACGACCTCTAATTACAGGCGCCAAGCAGTAAGCTTTGGTACCATCTTCAAGTCCAAGAATTGAAGAAACAACTTGGTCAGTTGTTTGTTTTTCCATTTTTACTCCTGTTAAGTAGGAATAAGGAATAGCTACCCGAGCATAGAGAAGTCGGATAAAGTCATATATTTCGGTAACTGTGCCTACGGTGGAACGAGGATTTCGATTGGTTGTTTTTTGATCGATGGAGATAACAGGGGATAAGCCATCGATAAAATCAACCGCCGGTCGTTCCATCATGCCTAGGAATTGACGTGCGTAAGCAGACAATGATTCTAAAAAACGGCGTTGTCCTTCGGCATAGATTGTATCAAAAGCTAATGAAGATTTACCAGAGCCAGACAAGCCTGTGACTACAACGAGTGCGTCTCTTGGGATGGTTACATCGATGTTTTTGAGATTGTGTTCGCGAGCTCCGCGTATGACAATAGACTCTTGCATAGAACTTCCTTAAGTAGAATTTAATCTGCTAAATTGAACAATAATTTAAATTACCAAACAATTAGAGAAATTACTGCTGTTTGCACAGCTTTTTTACGTAGCTTTCCCAAAAATACTGTATGTTAATAGCTTTCTTAGTCTTATCGAAATTGCAAATATAAGTTTTTATGTCTGTACATACTGCTAAATGGAGTCCCTCAAGTTGGAGAGAGTTTCCTATCCAGCAACTTCCAGATTATCCAAATAAAGAAGAACTCGAATCTGTCTACAATGAGCTACAAACCTTACCACCTTTGGTTACCTCATGGGAAATTGAATCCCTGAAGGATAAACTTGCAGCGGTTAGCGCTGGTAAAGCTTTTTTATTTCAGGCGGGTGATTGCGCAGAGAGTTTTGATCTGACCCAATCCTCAAAAATTGTAAATTTGGTTAAAGTTCTTCTCCAAACCAGTTTCATCATGATTCATGAAATGGGAGTACCTGTTGTTAGGGTTGGTAGGATGGCTGGTCAATATGCAAAGCCTCGTTCCTCTGCTTTTGAAACCGTTGATGGAGTTCAAATGCACAATTATCGTGGAGATTTAATCAATGGCTTTGAAAAAAATCAGGCAAAGCGGGTACCGGACCCAAAACGTTTATTGGAAGGGTATCATAAGGCGGGATTAACGCTGAATTTTATTCGAGCACTGGGAGATGAAGGCTTTGCGGATTTGCATTATCCAGAGCAGTGGGAGTTAGATTTTATGCGGAATAATCCCTATCACCAAGAATATGAATCTATGGTAAAATCTATCACTCAGGCAGTGAAATTTATGGATGCGGTTTCCGAGCGAAGATTGCAACAATCTCAAAAGGTAGATTTTTATACCTCGCATGAGGCACTTAATTTATTTTATGATTCGGCTCAGACTAGAAAGGTACCACGAAAGGAAGGTTACTTTAATTTAAGTGCACATATGGTATGGTTAGGTAACAGGACTCGTGATTTAAATGAAGCGCATGTAGAATATTTGCGTGGCATAGAGAATCCCATTGGTATAAAAATAGGCCCACCCTATACCATCGATGAGACGCTAAAATTGATAGAGAAATTAAACCCTACACAAGAGAATGGGAAAATTATACTCATAACACGTTTTGGAAAAAATCAAGTTCAAAAAGGACTTCCTAGACTCATTCAGGCAGTTCGTAGAGAGGGTTTTCCCGTTGTTTGGAGTTCTGATCCAATGCATGGAAATACATTTTCTTCTGCTAATGATTACAAAACACGCAATTTTGATCACATAATGGAAGAGTTAAAACACTCATTTGCTATTCACAGAGCAGAAGGTAGTTATTTAGGTAGTGTTCATTTGGAATTGACTGGAGATGATGTAACTGAATGTGTAGGCGGGGCAAAAGGGTTGGATGAAACGGGGCTAGATTTGAATTATGAAACTTTTTGTGATCCGCGCCTGAATTATGAACAATCTTTAGAATTAGCCTTTCTTACATCTAAAGAGTGGAAGAAGAGCTATGGCTAATGACATTTTTTCTATAGTATTGACGTAATTACAGTAGTGTTCTGTCTGTTTTACTTAGGCTACTGACAATCTATTTATTAGTGCTGAAATCCCGTCATAACCCACATATAACACACCCGCGTGCTGTCAGTGTTGAACAATGTATCAGCTATGTGGCATACCATTTGTGTTTATTTGATTAAAGTAAACGTTTAATGATAAACAAAATTGAGGTACCAACCATGGCACTATTACAATATGCTCGACCTAATTATAGACATCTATCAAAGAGCTTTAATGAGCTTATGGAGGAGTTTTTTGAGCCAATTAATGTTCGAACTACGAAAAGTTTTACTCCTAAGGTTGACATACGTGAAAACAAGCAGGAATTTGAATTCCTTTTGGAACTACCAGGAGTGGGCAAGGAAGATATACAGGTACAAATAGAACAAGAAGTACTTCATATTTCTGGCGAGCGTAAAGCTGCGGTCGAAATAAAAGAAACTAATGTACACAGAATGGAACAATTTTATGGTTCCTTTCATCGAAGTTTTCACCTCCCTCAAGGGCTAGATAAGGAAAATATTACTGCCCAATATAAGGATGGTTTACTTCGATTGACCATTAAAAAAGACGAAAAAGCGGTAAAAAAGCAGATATTAATCCAATAATAAAGATCCAATTTTCATTATAATTGGAGTTTGGATGATTCGAAGATGGGCGGCCATTATGTATTACAACAAATACATACGACAGGGCGCCCTTGCTTCGTTAAGAGAACAAATTTAAAAAACCAGAAAAAAATACATCTTATAAAGCTTATGAAGCCTACATCAACAACCACTTTTGCCTTACTTATCTCCTTTTTCATATCAATTGCACTATTTTTTCTCACAGCTGACCGGGTAGCTAATACCGGAACTGCCTCAAACAATACTCACATGCTTGGTGTGATGGATTCCTTAGAATCTGTGGTGAATCGATACGATACACTGCCTAGTTCTGAGATGCTTAATAAACCTGTAATGCGGCTTAAGGATTTCAATGATGCCATTGTAGAGATTGCAGAAAATTCGAACCCATCGGTAGTAACCATTACCACTGAAAGAACACGTGAAGTTCGCGTGATGGATCCATTTTCAATGTTTTTTGGCAATCCAAATAGTCGAGAAAATACACGTGAGTACGTGCAAAGGGGCTTGGGTTCAGGAGTTGTAGTCTCCGATGATGGTTATATCTTAACCAATAATCATGTGATTGAAAGTACTGATCAAATAATGGTTCGATTATATGATGGACAAGAGCTAGAAGCTACATTAATTGGAACGGATCCCATGACTGATATTGCTGTTTTACAAATTACGGAAGGGGCTGCTCCTGCTTTACCTTTGGGTAATAGTGATGAAGCTAAGGTAGGCTCCTTTGTGTTGGCTATTGGTAGTCCTCTTAGCGAAGATCTAGCTCATACGGTTTCATTTGGTATCGTAAGTGCTCGTGGGCGTTCCTTAAATCTAACCGTATATGGGGATTATATTCAAACTGACGCGGCGATCAATCCTGGTAATTCAGGTGGAGCTCTAGTAGATTTGAACGGTACCTTGGTGGGAATAAATTCCGCTATTGCCTCACGCTCGGGTGGAAATGATGGGATTGGTTTTGCCATTCCTGTTAAATTAGCTAAACGTATTATGGACGACCTCATTGAGGATGGTTCTGTAAGCAGGGGGTACTTAGGGATGTATACTGCGGGAGAACTAGATCCTACCATGGCAGATGCCTTGGATTTAGAGGTTTCAAAAGGTGTCATTGTGGGCCGAGTTGAGACCAAAGGGCCAGCTGAGAAAGGAGGACTAAAAGAAGAAGATATTATTGTGGGGCTCAATGGGGAAGCTGTTCAAAGTTGGGATTCATTTAGAACAGACATTGCGAGTCTAAAACCCGGCGAGAAAATTAACGTTCAAGTGATTAGAGATGGTAAACCAGTTGAATTAACCATTACCATTGGAGAGCGTCCAGGTGAGCAGGCCCTTGCTTCGAACACTACGACTACCAGAGATATGGTTGAAGATTTAGGGTTTAATGTACGCACTTTGACGGAGACCTTGCGATCTGAGCTTCGATTAAGTGACGAGGTTGAAGGCGTACTGGTTCAAGGTATTAAAGAATCAAGTGATGCCTATCAAAGGGGCTTAAGAAATGGAGATATTATCTCAGCGGTTAAGCGAAAATCTACAAATAATGTGGATGAATTTTTCTCAGAAGTAAACCGAAGTCTTGAAGCTGGTGATAAGGCAATATTACTCACAATTGAACGGGATAACCTAAAACAATTCATAGCATTTAGGATGTAGTATACCTTGAAAAATAAAACCTGCAAATAAGGCAGGTTTTCCATAAAAAGCGCTAGGAGTGGCACGGTTTTGGTATTTTGTAAGCGAGGGTTGTCGTTGAAAAATGTTCAATACCTCGCTTTTTTAATTTAATGACGGAGAGACCATGAATTTGAATAGTTTTACATTAAAAGCGCAGCAAGCAATACAATCATCTTTAGACCTAGCTCAAGATGTAGGTCATCAAGCTGTAGAGGCAGTTCATATTGCAAAGGCCTTAATGGATGGGGAACAAGATACTATCCATTCCATTCTATTAAAATTAGGGGTTCAAAAAGACCAGCTTAGAGCCATTGTAGAGAAAGAGCTTACAACGCGACCGAAGGTATCAGGCGCGTCGGTATCGGGGCCTTATTTAGGGCCAACTGCAAAGAGTATGTTAGATCAGGCAAAGGCAGAGTCCCGCGATATGGGCGATGAATATATAAGTACCGAGCATGTGCTTATGGCCATATCCAAGGTAGGGGAAATATGGGCGAAGGATTGGCAGGGGTTAGGGCTTAAGAAGGAAGCTATTCAGCAAGTACTTAAAGAAACACGCGGCGGGCAAAAAGTTGATGATCCGAACGCTGAGAGCCGTTTTGCGGCGTTAAAAAAATATGCTAGAGATTTAAATGAGTGGGCAGAAAAAAACAAGTTAGACCCAGTCATTGGAAGAGATGCCGAAATCCGAAGGGTAATGCAAATCTTGTCCAGAAGAACCAAAAATAATCCGGTATTGATTGGAGAACCCGGAGTGGGTAAAACAGCTATTGCTGAGGGAATGGCTTTACGGATCGTGCGTGGTGATGTTCCTGAAGGCCTCAAGCAAAAGCGAATTTTGGCTTTAGATATGGGGGCATTAATTGCTGGAACTAAGTTTAGGGGTGAGTTTGAAGAACGTTTAAAAGCGGTGGTTAAGGAAGTAACGGACTCAGATGGAGATATTATTCTTTTTATTGATGAAATACATACACTTGTCGGAGCGGGTGCCACCGATGGAGCCATGGATGCGGCTAATATTTTAAAACCAGCTTTGGCTAGAGGAGAAATGCATGCCATTGGTGCGACCACTTTGGATGAGTACCGTAAATACATTGAGAAAGACAAGGCATTAGAACGGCGTTTGCAAACTGTAGTGGTGGGTGAGCCAAGTGTGGAGGATACTGTTTCGATTTTAAGAGGTTTGCAAGAGCGCTATGAACTCCATCATGGGGTTCGAATAACAGATGCTTCCATTGTGACCGCCGCCGAATTATCTCATCGATACATAGCAGACCGATTTTTACCAGATAAGGCGATCGATTTGATTGATGAGGCTGCTTCTCGTTTACGCTTACAAATAGATTCCCTGCCAGAAGAGTTAGATGCACTGGAGCGACAAATTCGGCAACTTGAAATTGAACGAGAGGCCCTAAAGCGTGAACAAGATTCCACATCAAAAAAACAAATAGAGAAAGAGTCTGCTAAACTTAATCAACTCGAAAAAGAACTTTCAGATTTAATCGATAAGCGAACATGTATGCGCACTCAATGGGATCAAGAGCGGTCGGTAATTCAACAAGTAAGAGCTCTAAAACAAGCAATTGAAGCCACGCGTAATCAGGCTGACAAGGCTGAGAGAACAGGGGAGTATGAACGAGTAGCCGAGCTTCGCTATGGTACCTTAGTACAGCTTGAAAAAGAGTTGCAACTTGCTCATGAGCATGCGCAGCGATTACAAGAAGGAACAACCCTGTTAAAAGAGGAGGTGGTTGCTGAAGATATAGCCGATATCGTAGCGCGCTGGACCGGCATACCCGTCAGTAAAATGGTGCAGTCTGACAGGGATAAACTGTTGATGCTTGAAGAAGAGTTGCATAAGCGTGTAATTGGGCAAGACAATGCTATTGAAGCCGTCGCTAATGCCGTTCGACGATCTAGGGCAGGCTTACAGGATGAGAATCGTCCCATAGGTTCTTTTTTCTTTTTGGGGTCCACGGGAGTTGGAAAAACAGAATTGGCTCGCACGTTAGCCGAGTTTTTGTTTAATGATGTTCAGGCTATGATTCGTATAGATATGAGTGAATACATGGAAAAACACTCAGTAAGTCGTCTAGTTGGAGCTCCTCCGGGATATGTTGGATATGATGAGGGCGGGCAGCTTACTGAGTCGGTTCGCCGTAAACCCTATTCGGTTTTGTTGTTGGATGAGGTGGAGAAAGCACATTCTGATGTCTTCAATATTCTACTACAAGTGCTTGATGAGGGACGTCTGACCGATAGTAAAGGTACAACGGTCGATTTTACTAATACAATTATCATAATGACATCAAACCTTGGTTCCTCCCTAATAATGGAAGAAATGGAGCAAAACAAAGAGCCATGGGATCAATCACAGTATACCAGAATGCAAGAGCAGTTGATTGATTTATTGAAAAAAAGTATCCGTCCTGAGTTTCTAAATAGGGTAGATGACATCATTGTATTTCACCCACTAGAAGCTCGTCATATTCGCTCTATTGTAGATATTCAACTTCGTAGATTGTATCAGACATTAGCTAAGCAACAGGTTGTACTCCAGATCCCTGAGGAAGTCAAAAACTGGCTGGCTGAGCGAGCATTTGATCCAGTATTTGGTGCGCGACCCTTAAAAAGAATGATTCAGCAGCATCTAGTCAATAATTTAGCCACTGAATTATTGAAAAAGGAACTCGATGGAGCAATAGAATTTGAGGCTCAGGTATCTAAAAATAGAGATACTATCCTATTTGCAGAGATTCTAAATGATCCACACGAATGGGCTAAAGAAGAGCTTTAGCATCTTCTTCTATTCGAGCAAGTAAGTTTTCAATGGTATGTTCTTGTTCGGGCCGCATAAGTACACTTCTAAGTAGAACAACTTGATTACTATCTACCAAGATTTCGGGAAATTTTTGGCTAAAGTTTTGCGAGTTTACTGTGTAGAGTGAAATATAGTATTGTTGGCTAGGGTTATGATTGTTCATGCCTTGGTGGAATATTTTTTTAGATCTATCACTAATTGTTGATGTTGAGCTGGGCGTATTTTTCTTAGCTGCATAATAAGCGACTATATCAAGCTCAGGTGCTATATAAGCATTTAATATTTCGCTATTGTCCAAATATCCATAGGCTTTGATAGCCGCCCGATGACAGGCGGTGAGAATAGGGCCAAACCCATTATCTCGTTCCAATGGGAAACATTGTAAGGTGGCCCAAAAAGCAGCTGCCGCAGCTCCTGCACGAGAGCATTCTAGACTAATTTCACCGAGGTGCAACTTTTCAGAACTGAAATAGGTGTAAGGGGAATCATGCTTGTAGAAAGCGCCAACTTTTGGATTTTTAAAAAGTACACATCCACATCCATAAGGTTGAAGCCCGTGTTTATG
>CETK01068841.1_pt1 | contig 12599 bp, 10 predicted proteins | sample 361431 | NCBI WGS metagenome assembly CETK01 (sample SAMEA2622452, study PRJEB7988) | marine metagenome | biome: marine biome (ENVO:00000447); feature: surface water layer (ENVO:00002042); material: "saline water (ENVO:00002010), including plankton (ENVO:xxxxxxxx)" | depth 5 m | reverse complement strand
AAAAAAAAAAGTCCGATATTCAAATCATCTCAATTAGAGAATGAAATACATTTTACAATAGAGAAAAATAAATCAATTAGCCTTCCTAAAATAGGTTTAGATGAAGCTAGTCATGACTATCAACTAGATCAACAAGAGATTAAACGACTAAAAGCTCTAAACCTATCTCATCAACGAGTTAATTTACATTTGTCAGATCCTAATTATAAAGCAAAACTGCGCAAATTATGTAAGGATGCTGTTAAGTTAAATCTTAAATTAGAAACTGCTTTGTTTCTAACAAAAAATGCTAAAGAAGAAATAATAGAATTTATTAAATTATTAGAAGAAATTAAACCACCGATAGAAGCATTTCTTATTTTCCATGAAGAAGAAATATCAACATCTGAAGAATGGATATTATTATCTAAAAAATATTTAAATAAATACGATAATAGTATCAAAATTGGATCTGGCACTAATGTTTTCTTTACTGATCTAAACCGTTCAGTTACTTCCACGGAAATCATGGATTTTGTAAGCTATTCTATTAATCCCCAAGTACATGCATTTGATAATCAGTCACTTGTAGAGTCTTTAGAAGCTCAAGGTAAAACAATAGAAAGTGCTAAAAAATTATCAAAAAATAAACCAATAGTAGTAACTCCGATTACATTTAAAATGCGTTTTAATCCAAATGCTGATAATCTTAATAAAGAATTGAAAAATGATCAACTTCCATCTCAAGTTGATGTTAGACAAATGTCTTTGTTTGGAGCAGGATGGACATTAGGAAGCTTAAAGTATCTTTGTGAAGGTAGTCCTCAAAGTCTAACTTATTATGAAACAACTGGGTGGCGTGGTGTAATGGAAACTATGCATGGCTCACCTCTTTCAAAAAAGTTCTATTCTTTTAAAGGAGGAGTCTTTCCTCTATACCACGTTTTTGCTGATGTAGGAGAATTTGCATATGGTAAAATTATAAGTACAATATCAAGTAACCCTCTAAAAGTAACTGGATTAGCATTACATAAAGAAAAAAAGATAAGAATAATAATAGCTAATTTAAATTACGACTCACAAAATATAATTATTAATAACTTGAGTACATCAGTCTATATACGTTATCTTGATGAAAATAATTTTGATCAAGCAATTCAATCACCAGAAATCTTTCGTACACAAAAATTACAAAAAAAATTTACTGTTGATGGCAATCTAAAATTAAAATTATTGCCATTTGGATTAGCTTGCATTGATAACTTTGATTAATAAAAAGACACTAATTTTAATAAGGCTTTATTCAATTGAGGGTTTACCATGAGATTTTATCTAGGAATGTCTAATTTTTTCAGGAATTATTCCTTTAGGTCGATAACGTAAAATTAACAATAGAATTAAACCCATAAATAAATATCTAAAATAAGGAACACTGTCTAATAAGTGTAATTTTAAAGCATTAGTTGGCTCCAAACCTGATGTAAGTTGATTAATTATAAATGTTGTCAGTGGCGCTGCCTCAATCCAAGCAAACCAAATTACAAAACCACCAAAAATAGCACCTAAATTATTTCCACTACCTCCTACTATAACCATAATCCAAATTATAAAAGTAAACCTCAAAGGTCTGTATCCAGATGGTGTAAATAACCCATCTAATGTGACTAACATTGCCCCTGCTACACCAACTATAGCAGCACCAATCACAAAAATAATTAAATGTTGTTTTACTACATCTTTACCCATAGCATTTGCTGACGTCTCATTATCTCTTATAGCTCTCATCATCCTACCCCATGGTGATACTTGTGCTTTATTTGCAAAGTAGAAAATTATCAACATAACTATCAAAAATAATATTGCATATGATAACTTTACAAAAATTCCAGAACCATCAATAATAAGGTTATTTAGAAAATCCTGTCTTTCTGTAATATCAATTATATTATTCAATTTAGAAGAATTTAAGTATGTGATTAGATTTATAAACCAGTCAGTATTTTGTAAATCAATCTCATAAGGTACTGGTCTTTTTAAACCAATGACATTTTTTACCCCTCTTGATAGCCATTCCTCATGTTTCAATACACTTACAACAATTTCAGATATTCCCAATGTTACAATTGCAAGATAATCTGATCTTAAACCAAGTGCTACTTTACCAATAACGAAAGCTACGCCTGCAGCAAATAAACCTCCAACAAGCCATGAGAGTATTATTGGCAAACCAAAACCACCTAAAAACCCTGCTAATGCTGGATTTATATCTTCAATTTTAGCAGTTGCATTTAAATAAAAATATCTAATTATAATGATACCTAAAAATATAATTATGCCATTAGCCCAATATCTTGAAGATTTTTTTACTACAACTTTATTTATGTACATTACGGCAAACACTAACATTACCAGAAGAACAAGACTTATACCTAATCCTGCACCACCTACTTGCCAAGCTTCTGTTATTGGCGGATATGAAATAATTACTGCAGCAAGACCACCCATAGCTAAAAAACCCATTACACCAAAATTAATTACACCTGCATAACCCCAAGATATATTAACACCCATTGTCATAATAGCTGAAATAATACACATATTTAGAATTACTAAACTAACTGACCAGCCTTGAATAAAACCAACAAATAAGAAAAGTGAAACCATTATTGCTATTGCAATCCATTCATATTTTTCAAATTTCATTATAAAACTCTTCCTTTGAATATACCAGATGGGCGTATTAATAAAACTATAACTAAAATTGTAAAAGATACAGCAAACTTGTAATCAGTAGATAGTAATTGAACTAAACCTGAAGGTTCCAAAGGACTTGGCAGAAGATAAACAAAAAATTTCTTATATGCATAGGTAATCATAATTTCAGAAAATGCAATTACATACCCTCCAACAACAGCTCCAAACGGATTTCCTATTCCACCAACAATTGCGGAAGCGAATACTGGTAAAACTAAATTCAGATAAATAATAGGTTTATAACTTTTATCTAAACCATATAAGGTTCCTGCTACACAAGCTAAAACACCTACTATCATCCATGTGATAAAAACAACACGGTCTGGATTAATACCTGATAATAACGCTAAATCCTCATTATCTGAAAATGCTCTCATAGATTTTCCAACTTTAGTTTTTTGCAAAAACCAAAAAGTAAAGGATAAGAGAATTATTGTTATAAAAATTGTAATTACTTGTGATGATTTTAAAGCTAAACCCTCATTTAATCCCGTCATCACTTTGAATTGTTTTGCTTTCATTATAAATTTTTGACCATCAGAAAATTTTATTGTCTCTGTTCCAATAATAATTCTTATAACTGCATTGATAACAAACATGACACCTATAGAAACCATGGCAAGTACTACAGGAACACTTTTTTGGTATCTATAATATTTAAAAACAAATTTATCTGAAATTAGACACATTATGATTGTTGCTATAATTCCTACCGGTAATGCAAGTAATGCTGTTGGAAGTAAACCAAGATTTATATTTTGTGATTGAAAAAGCCAAGTAAGTAATATTGTAATCATTGCTCCAAAAGACATAATTTCTCCATGAGCAAAATTAGCAAAACGTAATATTGCGTAAACGAAAGTTACACCTAGTGCGCCAAGAGCTAATTGGGATCCATAAGTTAAACCGGGAATGATTATAAAATTTAAGAGAACAATTATAGAATTTAAAAAATCTACCATTTTATTACCCTCCTAAAAAAGATTTACGGACATCAGGATTATTTAAAAGCTCTTCCCCAGAGCCTTCCCTGCTATTCTTTCCATTAACTAATACATAACCTCTGTCAGCAATGCTTAATGCTTGTTTAGCATTTTGTTCAACCATTAATATGCCCACGCCTGTTTTACAAACTTCAATTATTCTTGAGAATAACTCATCCATTACTATTGGAGATACTCCAGCTGTGGGCTCATCTAACATTAATATTTTTGGTTTTGTCATTAATGCTCTTCCAAAAGCAACCTGTTGTCTTTGACCTCCGGATAATTCTCCTGCATGCTGATTTCTTTTTTCTTTTAGAATTGGAAATAAATCAAAAACATCTTTAATCGTATGTGTTATTTCATCCTCTCTTAAAAAGCCTCCCATTTCAAGATTTTCTTCTACAGTCATTCCTGTAAATACATTTTGTGTTTGAGGCACAAATGCTAAACCTAAATTAATTCTATTTTGAGGTAACATTGTTGTAATTATTTTTGCATTATACTCTACTGAACCTGAAGTGAGATTTAACATACCAAGTAAGGCTTTCATTGCTGTTGATTTTCCAGCTCCATTAGGTCCTACAATAACAACTATTTCACCTTGATTTACTTCTAAATTTATATCTTGTATTATATCTACACCACCATAACCTGCTGTTAAATTTTTTCCAACTAAACTAGTCATAAAATCTAGTCCTTCTTAATACCTTTACCCAAGTATGCTTCAATAACACTCTCATTATTTCTAACTTGTTCAAAGCTACCTTTATAAAGTACTGATCCTTCTGCCATAACTATTACAGGATCACAAATTTTTTCAATTAAATCCATATCATGCTCAATAACAAAGAAGGTAAAGTTTTTTTCTTTGTTTAATCGAAGAATTGCATCAGTTATTTCATTTAAAAGGGTTCTATTTACCCCTGCACCAACCTCATCAAGTAAGACTATCTTAGGATCCACCATCATTGTTCTTCCTAATTCAAGTAATTTTTTTTGACCACCAGATAAATTTCCAGCCAATTCTTGAGTCAAATGACTTAAATTTAAAAATTTAATTACTTCAATAGCTTTTTCTCTAATTTCCTCTTCTTGTTCTTTTACTTTTTTATTATTTAGTAATGCATATGTTAGCTTCTCTCCAAATTGATTTGGAGGAACCATCATTAAGTTTTCAAGAACAGTTAATGTTGTAAACTCATGAGCAATTTGAAATGTTCTTAAAACTCCTTTTGAAAATAATTCATGAGGTTTTAAAAATGAAATATCTTCATTATTTAGAATAATATTACCATAATCAGGGTCATATAATCCTGCAATTGTATTAAATAAAGTAGTTTTTCCTGCTCCATTTGGCCCTATTAAACCAGTAATTGATCCTTCTTCAACTCTCATAGTTGCATTATTGACTGCTTTTAAGCCGCCAAAAAATTTGTTAACGTTATTTATTTCAAGCATTTTTTAATTTTTTAAGGTTTGCATTTAATTCTACATTGAGAACTAGGCCTATAGAAATCATAATTGATAACATTGCTGAACCCCCATATGATACTAGTGGTAGTGGAATACCTACAACTGGCATCAAACCTGATACCATTGATATATTCATTATAACATAAATAAATATGTTTGTACCAATACCAATACTTAACAATCTACCAAAAATATGGTTCGATTTAATACTTACGTAAAAACAAATACTTATTACTAAAATAAATAATAAAATTATAAAAACTGAACCAATGAAACCAAATTCTTCACCTATTAAAGTAAAAATAAAATCAGTTTGCTTTTCTGGTAAATACTGAAGATATGATTGAGTGCCTTCTAAAAATCCTTTTCCTGAAAGACCTCCAGAACCAAGAGCAATTTTTGATTGAATTAATTGATAACCTCTTCCTAATGCGTCAGCTTCTGGGTTTAAGAATGAAAATATCCTGTCTCTTTGATATGGTTTTAAAAAATTAAGCAATACTGGAATTGAAATGACTAAAATAATTATACCTATCCCAAATTTCCATAATCTAATACCGCTTGTAAATAAAATAAATGCACCTAGTATTATTATACTTAAGGCTGTACCTAAATCAGGCTGCATCACAACAAAAAGAAAAGGTAAAAATAAAATTAAAAATGGAAAAAATAAATTAATAATACTTTTAATTTTTTCAAATTTTAAATCATGATAAAACTTTGCTAAAGCTAGTATGATTGTAATTTTGATTAATTCTGATGGCTGAAGACTAAATCCTAAAATGTTAATCCATCTAGTAGCTCCTTTTCCAAAAACTCCTATTAGTTCTACAGATAGAAGCAATATAAAACTTAAAATAAATAATAAATAAGCATAGCGATAAATTAATTTAATATTTATCAAAGCTATTAAAATTGCTAAAAATAATAATACAATAAGTCGAATAAGGTGTCTTGAAGCCCAAGGGTTGTATGCACCACCAGCAGCTGAATATAGTCCTGCTGCTCCAATAAAAGTAATTAATGAAACTAAAAATATAAGTAAAAAATTTAAATTTTGAATTTTTAATAACATTAGATATTTTCTTTATTAATAAATTGAAATAATTTTTTTGCGATTGGAGCTGCTGCAGTTGCGCCAGAACCACCATGCTCGATTACAACAGAAACAGAATATTTTGGATTATCATACGGCATATAACCTACAAATAATGCATGGTCTCTATTTTTCCATTCTACTTCTTTTTTTCTAAAATCTTCACTTTCTCTCTCTGCAACAGTGATTCTTCTAACTTGGGATGTTCCAGTCTTTCCAGAGAATTTTACTTTATCTAATCTTGAGTTGTAAGCTGTTCCCTGTAATTCATTTACAACTTTAAACATTGAATTCTTAACAATTTTAATTGCATTTTTGTATTTATTTATATTTTTAGGTGTATTTGTTATGCCATCATTAATAATCTTTGGCTTAACAATTTTACCTTCTGATGCAATAATTGAAGTCATATTTGCTAATTGTAAAGGATTTACCAAGACAAAGCCTTGACCAATTGCTGATATTAATGTTTCTCCAGGATACCAAACTTCTCCAAGATTATCTTTTTTCCATTTTTTTGAAGGTACTATCCCTTTTTTTTGATTATTGAGAGGAATATTGTATATTTGACCTAATCCAAAATCTTTTGCAACTTCTGCAATTTTATCTATTCCTATTTTTTTTGAAATTTCATAAAAAAAAACATCACATGATTCTTTTATTGCTTTTTCTACATTCATCGAACTGTGTCCATTATTTTTCCAACAGTGATAAAGTCTATCACCTAAAGCAACTTTTCCATTACAAAAATGTTTAGTATTTTGATCAATAATACCATAATGAAGTCCAGCTATTGCTACAATCATTTTGAAAGTAGAGCCAGGAGCATATAAGCCTTGAATACTTCTGTAAGTAAGTGGTGATAATTTACTATCTAATATTGAATTCCAATATTTTTTATTTGGTTTTTTTATAATTTTATTTGGATTATAAGATGGTGTTGAACTCATACATAATATATGTCCATTTTCAATATTCATCACAACTATTGAGCCAGCTTTATGTGCTTGTAATAGCTGAAATGCATATTTTTGTAACTTTAAGTCTAGTGTAATTTGTAAATCTTCACCTTGCTTACTATCTATCCTAGATATTTCTCTTATGATCCTCCCAGAAGAATTTACTTCTATTTCTCTTTGGCCTGCTTGACCAACTAAAAGAGGATTAAGATTTTTCTCAATACCTTCTTTGCCAATATCTAAATTTGGCATGTTTGCAATAAATGGAAGTGAAATTTCACTTTCATTTGGTTTATTTATATAACCTAATATGTGAGAGAATATATTTCCATGATTATAAATTCTCATATAATCTTTAGATATAAATATTCCTTCAATATTTATTTTATTTGTTTCAATTTTTTCTAAACTTTTCCAATCTATATTTTCAAAAATTTTTATTTTTTCAAATTTTTTAACTTTTTTACTTAATTCAATTATTTTTCTTCTTTTATTAAAATCAATTTTAAAAATATCAGATATTTGATTCAAAGTTTTATTTATATTTTTTGTTTTTTCAGGAATAATATATACATCAAACACTTTTTTGTTCGTGACAAGTATATTGTTATTAATATCTAGTATTTTTCCTCTTAAAGGATAAATAACTTCGATATCGATTTGATTACTTTTAGATAAAGTTTTGTATTTTTCAGAATTTTTAATTTGAATATCAAATAATCTCCACCCAACAACACCGAATAAAGAAAGCTTAAACAAATAAAGAAAAAATGATCTTCTATTTAAAACGCTATACTGTTTTTTATCATCAGAATAAAACATGTTAATTATCAAATTTATTAAATATGTATATTATGGGTACAAAAATTATTGAGGAAAATAAAAAATATTTTACCATTAATATCAAATTAAAATAAATATTATTCAATAGGTATGCAATAAAAACTTCAAGGAATAATATTGACATTAAAGTTATAAAAAATGTAGTGCTTATCTGAAAAGAATTCATGAGAAAAAGATATTTTTTTGAAACTACAAATAACGATATTATTAAAATAAAACAGAATAAGTGGCTTCCAATTGAATTTAATAAAAAAAAATCAAAAAGAACGCCATAAAATAACCCTAATACATAAATTGAATAATGATAGTGATAAAAAAGTAAATAAATAAATGTTATATGAAATAAAATATAAAATAAGATATTTATATTTTCTAAATAAAGTAATCTATTTATACTTACTGAAAATGCTATAATTAAAACTAAATTTAATAGTAAAATTGGTGAAAAGATTTTTTTCAACACTACTATTTTGAAGTGACAATTTGCACATAATCTAAATTTTTAAAATCAACAAAAGGAAGAACATAAAACCTATCTTTTTCAATTTTAGAGACTTTACCAACTAAAAGATCTACTGGAAAATCTTGTGCTGTACCACTTGTAACAACAATATCACCAACTCTCGGCATTTTATCATTTTTAATGAAAGAACTAATTAAATGAATACTATCTCCAGATCCAGATAGTAAAGAGAATATTCCATCTGAAATTGTTTTAATTGAAATAGACATATTTGGGTCTGTAAGCAATAGTATTCTGGAGTTTGTTTGATTTGACTCTACAACCTTTCCTACTAAACCTCTTTCGTTTACTGCAGTCATATTTTTTACAACATTATCATCATAACCTGCGTTAATATTAATTAATTTAGAAAATATCGTATCATTTCTATTTGTTAAAGAGGCAGTCTTAACAAGTTTCAAATTGTTATCAGTTGCTTGTAAAAGTTTTTTTAAAACCCTATTTTCTCTAGAGTTTTGTATAGCAAGTGTTTGCCATTTTTTTAATCGTATTACTTCTTCTTGAAGCATTTTATTCTGAAATTTTAAGTTTCTAAATTGATCTAATTCATGACTGATATTAGAAATAATTTTAAAGGGAGATGAAATTATATTTGTTATTGGGTTAACCACTGTTGAAGATATACTTTTAATACTACTAATTAAATACAAATCAGTTTTGGAAAATAAAATCAAAAAAAATGAAAGTATAACAACTGTTGTAATTGTAATATTTTTTAATAGTTTTGAGGTTTGTAAAACTCTTTCTTTAAACTTTGGAGCCATAAAATTTTTTAATCAGAAGCAAAAACGTCACTTAATTTTGATTTTTCTTCTAATGCCTGACCTGTTCCCATTACAACACATAGTAAAGGATCTTCTGCAATTGAAACAGGTAAACTGGTTGATCTTCTTAATACTTTATCAAGATTATTAAGCAGTGAACCTCCACCAGTAAGCATAATGCCCCTCTCAACAATATCAGCAGATAGTTCTGCTGGAGTCTGTTCTAATGCTCTTTTAATAGTATCTATTATCTGTGCAACTGGTTCTGCTAATGCTTCAGCTATTTGTCTTTGTGAAATTGATATTTCTTTTGGTAATCCTGTAATTAAGTCTCTTCCTTTAACACTCATAGTTTTTCCATCACCATCATCTGGTGGACAAGCAGAACCTATTTCTTTTTTCATTCTTTCAGCTGTAGTTTCACCTATTGCAAGCTTGTGAGCAGTTCTCATGTATTCCGTTATAGACTCATCAAACCTATCACCAGCAGCTTTTACTGATGTTGAATTTACAACTCCACCTAAAGAAAGTACTGCAACTTCTGAAGTACCTCCACCTATATCAACTACCATTGATCCAGTTGGTTCTGCTACAGGTAAACCTGCTCCAATTGCTGCAGCAACTGGTTCTTCTATAAGATAAACTCTTCTAGCACCTGCAGCATCAGCAGACTCTCTTATCGCCCTTCTTTCAACATTTGTAGCTCCAGATGGCACACAAATTACAATCTGTGGATTTGAAAGTGATCTTCCTTTATGTACTTTTTTTATAAAGCTTTTAATCATTTGTTCAGCAACATCAAAATCTGCTATTACTCCATCCTTCATTGGTCGAATAGCTTTTATTTTTCCAGGAGTTCTTCCAAGCATTTGTTTTGCTTCATCTCCAACAGCTAAAACTTGAGTTCTCCCTTCGCTTTCAATTGTAGCTACAACTGATGGCTCATTCAATATTACCCCTTCACCTTTTACATATACAAGTGTATTTGCAGTTCCTAAATCAATTGCCATATCTTTAGAAAACAAGCTGAATAACTTATCAATTATCATTTATCTTACACTCCTCGTATTTGTAAATTTGATGAGTTCTCTTTAATAGATTTAGATTTTTTAAATATCAATCTATTCAGGGCGTTTATATAAGCCTTTGCAGAAGCTACAATAATATCAGGGTCACTACCTTTCGCTTGAGAAGATAAATCATCATCTTCAAGTCTAACGGTTACTTCTCCTTGAGCATCAGTACCAGCTGTAATAGCATTAACTTGATAAAGTTTTAATTTAAAATTTGTTTCTGTAAGTTTTTTAATTGCGTTAAAAGTGGCATCAACAGGGCCATTACCATTGATTATTACTGATTTAATTTCACTATTCATATTAATTTTTAAATTTGCTTGAGCCTTTTCTACTGATCCTGAATTTACTTCTAGTGATACAAATTTAATGTGTTCATCATAAGACGCAGATCTATCTTCAGCTAGAGCAATTAAGTCTTCTTCAAAAATTTCTTTCTTTTTATCAGCTAAATCTTTAAATCTTCCAAATAATTCCATCAATGCATTGTCTCCCGGCTCATAACCAAGTTCTTTTAATTTTTCTGAAAATGCATGTTTGCCTGAATGCTTTCCTAAAACTAAAGAAGACTTGTTTAAGCCAACAGATTCTGGTGTCATAATTTCATAAGTTCCAGCATGTTTAAGCATACCGTCTTGATGAATACCAGCCTCATGAGCAAAAGCGTTAGCTCCAACTATAGCTTTGTTAGGTTGTACAGGAAAACCAGTTATTGATGAAACTAATCTAGAAGCTTTCATAATCGACTCAGTTTTTATATCTGTATGATAAGGCATTAAATCTTTTTTTACTTTTAATGTCATTACAATTTCTTCTAATGATGAATTTCCTGCTCTCTCTCCCATACCATTAATAGTACACTCAACTTGTCTAGCACCTTCTTTTATTGCTGCAACATTGTTAGCTGTTGCTAAACCAAGATCATTATGAGTGTGAGTTGAAAGTATAGCTTTATCAATATTAGCCACATTATTTTTAACATTTCTAAAAATTTTTCCAAATTCTTCTGGTAAAGTATATCCCACAGTATCAGGTATATTAATTGTGGTTGCACCACAACTAATTGCCAGATCAATACATTTATAGAGAAAGTCTAATTCTGATCTTCCTCCATCTTCACAACTCCACTCTATATTATCACATAAATTTCTAGCATGAGATACAGTTTTATCAATTGCTTCAAGGACTTCATCTTCAGTTTTTTTTAATTTATACTTCATATGAAGTGGACTGGTTGCAATAAACGTATGTATTCTAGGTGATTTAGCGTGTTGCACAGCCTCCCATGACCTATCTATATCTTTTAAACTAGCTCTTGCTAAACCTGCAATTGTAGAATTTTTGACTTTCTTACTTACTTCACGCACGGCTTCAAAATCTCCATTAGATGCAATCGGGAAGCCTGCCTCAATTATATCTACATTCATTGAGTCAAGTACTTCTGCAATTTGAAGCTTTTCATCTAAATTCATAGATGCGCCAGGAGATTGCTCGCCGTCTCTTAAAGTAGTATCAAAAATATATATTTTTTCAGTCATAATTTAATATCTATACACTAAAGTTTTATAAATTGAACTTTCATCTAGTTTTTTGATTTATCAACCATTTTTCCTTCGGCAATCCATGGCATTAGTGTTCTTAATTTTTCACCAATTGCTTCAATTGGATGTTCTGCTTGTTCTTTTCGCATCATTTTAAATTTTGTTTGTCCACTTTTGTGTTCATCCATCCATTCTTTAGCAAATTGTCCAGATTGAATTTCAGATAAGATTTTTTTCATTTCTTTTTTTGTTTCATCTGTTATTAATCTTGGACCTCTAGAATAGTCTCCATATTCAGCTGTATTTGAAATTGAATATCGCATATTAGCCATTCCACCTTCATATAAAAGGTCAACTATGAGCTTTACTTCATGCAAACATTCAAAATATGCCATTTCTGGAGCATAGCCTGCTTCTACAAGAGTTTCGTATCCAGCTAAAATTAAATGAGTTAAACCGCCACATAAGACTGATTGCTCTCCAAATAGATCTGTTTCACATTCTTCCTTGAATGTTGTTTCAATTATACCAGCTCTTCCACCTCCAATTGCTGAAGCGTATGCAATTCCAATTTCTAGAGCATTTCCAGATGGATTTTTATCTACAGC
>CETK01386661.1_pt1 | contig 12602 bp, 10 predicted proteins | sample 361431 | NCBI WGS metagenome assembly CETK01 (sample SAMEA2622452, study PRJEB7988) | marine metagenome | biome: marine biome (ENVO:00000447); feature: surface water layer (ENVO:00002042); material: "saline water (ENVO:00002010), including plankton (ENVO:xxxxxxxx)" | depth 5 m | reverse complement strand
TAAACTCTGCTTTCCTCCATCTAGTTTGGTCTTTGCTTGTTGCGGTAGTTGCCATAGTTCTTCTTGATCTAATTACAGTAAATGAATTTTCTAAAAATTTTATATGTTCTGCATAAACACAATTTGTATTTAAAAATTCATAGTCTTTTAAAGAATATGTTGTTTCAATGTATTTACAAATTGAGAAATATTCTGTAACTGCTTTGTTTGGTAATGCAATAAATCTATCATTTATTCCAAAATAATCCTCACCTTCAGGGATATAGATGTTTTCATCTAATTTATGATCTAAGGGCATAAATTGAAATTGATCAAACCTCGTATAAATTATATTTTGATAATTTAATACAATATCTAAATGATATTGATAAATAATATCAATTAAAGAAAATACAATTGCACCTGAACCTTTTAATCCATCAATACCGGCCAAACCATATTCAACACCTTTTACAAAAAAATCTCCAAGTTTAGGTGAGTAAAATTCTTCTATGTAATCCCTCCAATTTTCTTTTTCTTCAAACTTCCAATCATATTGAATTAATGACTTTAGATAATCTGGTAATACATAATTGTCTCCATAAGAAACGGCTAAATCAGCATTTAGAGGGTCAATAAGATTTGATTTAATACTTTTCCAAGTTGTCTCTCCACCTCTTGGAGAGCCACTTAGAATAATTAGATTTTTTTTCAATTGTTATTTTGCTTTTATTTGTTTTTCAATCCATGAATAAGTTTTTGTTATGCCATCTTTTAATGAGTATTCAAAATTCCAATCAAGAACTTTTTTTATTAAATCATTGTTAGAATTACGACCTCTGACCCCTAATGGTCCATCTATATGCTTAATTTTGATATCTTTTTCTGACACCTTAGATACAATTCCCACCAATTCATTAATAGATACCATTTCTTCAGATCCAATATTTATCGGAGTAGTATGATCAGAATTCATCAGTCTTCTTGTAGCTTCAATGCAATCATCAATATACAAAAATGATCTTGTTTGTTCTCCATCGCCCCAAACTTCAATTTCTTCTCCATCATTTGCAATTGCAACTTTTCTACAAATAGCTGCTGGTACTTTCTCCCTGCCCCCAGTCCATGCTCCTTCAGGTCCATAAGTGTTGTGAAATCTAGCAATTCTTACATCCAAGCCATAATTTTTATTAAACGACTGATATAGTCGTTCTGAGAAAAGTTTTTCCCAACCGTACTCTGAATCAGGATTTGCCGGATAAGCATCTTCTTCTCTTAATCCTGGATTATCCGTTTCTTGTTGAATGTCTTGGGGATACATGCAAGCAGAACTTGAATAAAAAATCTTTAAATCTTGTAAATTTTTATAACTTTTTTTTAAGTTGCTCAAAAGATTAAGATTTATTGAGGCTGAATTGGTCATTAAATCTGCGTCATTATCACCAGTGAATACGAATCCTGCTCCCCCCATATCTGCTGCATATTGATATATCTCATCAAAATTTTCCTCTTGAGCTAATATCTCAGATACTTCAGTTTGGTTAGTTAAATTAGTTGTATAAAAATTATCAGCAACTGTTTTTGTGTATTCCGGAAGCTTTAAATCAACCCCAACTACATAATAATTTTCATTTTTAAGCCTTTTAACCATGTGGCTTCCGATAAAACCGCCGCCGCCGAGCACAAGTGCTTTTTTCATAATTGTCTCCAAGTAAATTATAACTATATTTGTGATTATCTTTTATATAAATAGGATCTGGAAGAAAAATATGTCAATACAAATATATTTGAATAATCTATTTTGCTTTTTCTAGCTGCAGAATTAAATCTTTGCTTTTTTTATATATAACAATATCTTTTTTTTCAAATTCACTTTTTTCTGTCAGATTGCTTTCTATAAGATAAAAAGGAATATTTAATTTTAATGAAAATTCGTAATCTACAATTGTGTCGCCTAAAAATATAAAATTAGAGTTTTCTAAATTATTTTCATTAAGTAATTGATCAAATAATCCTGTTTGAGGTTTTCTACAAGTACATTTAATTTTTAATTTTTTTATTTCTCCCTCATGCCCTTTTTCAGGATGGTGTGGACAGATATAAATTCCATCTAGAGGATTGAGTCCATTTTTTATTAATTCATGTTGAAGCTTTGCATTAAATTTTTCAACATCTTTAAATGTAAAAAAACCTTTTGCTATGCCAGGTTGATTTGAGATCATAAAAATTTTATAATAATTTTTCTGAAGATATTCAATAACTTTTAAAATATCTTTTTTAAATGTAAGTTTTGAAAGATTATTTTCATTACCTTGATCATGGATTAACGTTCCATCTCTATCAATCAAAGCAACTTTTTGAGAAGATTTTATTTTATCTCTAAAATCAAAAATTTCTTTTTTATATCTATCCACTGTTCCAATATCTCGAATATAATCTGATGAAATAGATCCTGTTATTTTATAATTTTTAATATTTGATTTAATATAATCTTTGAAAACATCTAATGGAAAATTTTGATTTTCTTGACTAATGGCTTTTTTCGTTCCAAAAAATATAGCTGTGTTACCTAAAGGCATATATGGAAAATCAAGTTCCTCGCTTCTTGTAATGTTTAATACTTGTTTTTTTTCTGATAAAAGAACTATATCGCTGTCTTTGGGGTGGTTTGTATACCTCACAATTAAATGAAAATCAGACTTTAGCTCTTTAAATTTTTCATATTCTTTTTGTATATTAAAATTGGTCAATATATCCCCATACAATACAAAAAATTTTGAATCTAAATATTTTTTTGCGTTTGCAAGTGCACCATATGTACCCAAAGGTTTGCTTTCAAGAGAGTATGTATAGTCAATATTTCTTTTTGTAAGGTGTTCAAGAATTTCTTCACTTCCAAAACCTAAACAAAAATGAATTTTATTTATATTGTTTGAATATAAATAATCTATTTGAAAATCTATAAGTTTTTCATTTTCAATATCTAACAAAATTTTTGGCGTGCTATTTAATAAAGGTTTAAGTCTGGTTCCTTTACCACCAGCTATGATCACTGCTTGTTCCAACACAAATTTTATGTTAATACACTATTATGAATTTGTGGATAGTTCTGATTACCTCAGCAAATACTTAAATTTATTAAAAGAAGTTTTAACAAATTCTGAAATATCAAAAATTAATTCACTATTTGATGCGCTCAATAATAGGTTTGAAAACAAAGAAAGGGTCTTTTTTGCGGGAAATGGTGGAAGCGCAGCTATTGCCTCTCATGCAGCTACTGACCTTGGTAACCTATTAATTAATGAGAAAAAACTAAATGCCATTTCACTAACATCTAACATTCCTTTAATTACGGCTTCTGCAAATGACAAGGGATATGAAAACCTTTTTATAAATATTATTGAGAACTTTAACCCAACCAAAAAGGATTTAGTTATTCCAATTTCATCTTCAGGAAATAGCAAAAACATAATTAATTTAATTGATTACTGTAATAAAAATAATATACCAACGTTTGCACTTCTAGGATTTGATGGCGGAAAAGCAAAAAGCATTGCTGATGAAGCACTGGTATTAAATACTCCAAATAATTACTACGGTCCAGTAGAAGATTTACATATGATGATCTTTCACATTTATTCCCATATAACTAAAAATGATATTAAACAATTAAAGTAGTGAAAAAAAACTTTAGTATTGATTTAGTATTTAATGCTTTTAATGAAATAGAAACTATTGAGAAAGATTTAAATCATATTAAAAATCTATCAAAAAAAAATAATCTTATCAAGAAAGTAATTGTTGTTGAAGATGGAAGTTCTGATGGAACCTCTGAAAAATTGAAAGAACTTGAATTAGAAATGGGTATTCTACTTAATCAATCTGATGAAAGAAGGGGTTATTCACAGGCTCTAATTGAAGGTATAAAAACTTCAAATGCTGATTTTGTTTTTTTCTCTGATCTAGGTGGGAAATTTAACTGGGAAGATATTAATTTCTTAATAAATGAATTACCAGAAAATGATTTTATTTTAGGGGTTAGAAAAAATAGAAAAGATCAAGTTTATAGAAGAATGTTAACTTTTTTTTATTCATTTTACATTTGGATTTTTTACGGGGTTAAAACAAAAGATCCTGATTCTGGTTTTAGAATTTATAAAAAAAATATAATTAATGAAATTCTAAATGATGAAATACACAATAGACATCTTTTAAATTCTGAATTTACGATTAAATGTATAAAGCTTGGTGCTAAATATAAAGAAGTTAATGTGGAATACATGAATAGAGAAGGGAAGTCAAGAGGGCTTCCTCTAATAATTATCCCTAAAGTAATAATCTCAACAATCTTAAATTCTTTTAAGATAAGAAGACAGGTTAAAAATTATGAGTAAAAGTAAAATTGGAATTTTAGGTGGAGGGGTTTCTTCTCTTGCATTTTCTCACTTTTATGAAAAAAAAGTATCAATTATTGAAAAAGAAAGCACCTTAGGTGGACTCTGCAGATCTTTTATTGATGATGATGGAGTAGCATGGGATATAGGACCCCATATAACGTTTTCAAAGAATCAAGAAATTTTAGAATTCATTATCTCACTTACAGAGATGAATGAATTAAAAAGATCTAATAGAATTATTCACGACGGAAGGTTTATCAAATATCCATTTGAAAATGATTTGTCATCTCTGTCAGATAAAGATCGTGATTATTGCTTAAATACTTTTTTAGACAACCCATATGAGAATTATCCATCTACCAACATGCTTGAATTTTTTTATGAGACTTTTGGAGAGGGAATAACTAGATTGTTTTTAGAACCATACAACAGAAAAATATGGAAATACGAAACATCGTTCATGGACAAACAAATGGTTGAGAGGATTCCAAAACCACCACCAGAAGATATAATTGCTAGTGCAAAAGGAGAGCAAACAGAAGGTTATTTACATCAACTATATTTTCATTACCCTAAAAAAGGTGGGTTTCAAACAATAGTAAACAGTCTTGCGAAAAAAATTGAAAATAAAGCAGAAGTTTCTTTAAAAAATAAAATTGTTGGAATTAATTTATCAAACGATATCGAAATTGTAACTGATAAACAAAAGCTTAACTTTGATAAAATTATTTCGACAATTCCAATTCATGAATTACTACCAATTATAAATCCCAAGCCACCTTTAGAGATTATGGAAGCATTGAGTAAATTAAAGTATAACTCAATTCATATTACATGTCTTAAAGTTAAGGGAGATTGGTTAGGTGATAATTTTGCAATAACAGTTGCAGACCCAGACATAATATTTCATAGATTATCAAGACTAAACTTTTTAGGAGAACATTATGCCCAAAGGGGTTATACAAATATTATGGTAGAAACAACTTTTAGAAAAGGTTTAAAGGAAGATTTAGATCACACTACTTTAGAAGATAAAATTATTAAAGACTTAAAGTCTCTTGATATTGTGAACGTAGAAAAAATTGAAAATATTTTTACTAATACTTTCAAATACGCTTATGTAATATATGACCAAAACCATAGAAAAAACACAGATTTAGTTTTAGATTATCTAAGAAGTATCAATATTACGCCTTTAGGTAGATTCGGTACATTCGAATATATTAATTCAGATAAAGCTATAGAACTAGCTAAAGAATTAGCAGAGAAGTTTTAATGGAGTCAGTTTTAGTTACAGGTGCAGCTGGTTTTATTGGCTCAAGACTTTGCAAAGAATTATTGAAAGATAAAAAAAAGGTAATTGGAATAGATAATTTCTTATTAGGAACAAAGCAAAATATCAAAAACATAACGTCCATTAATAAAGACTATTTCGAATTTATTGAACATGATCTTTCAGACGAGTCACAAATAAGTAATTTAATTGAAAAATTGAATAAGATTGGGAAAATTGATGAAGTATGGCATATGGCTGCTAATTCTGACATAAGAGCCTATGAAGATGGGTTTGAAAAGGATTTCAGAAATACTTTTTTGACAACAGTGAACACTGGAAGGATTTTAGAAAGTATTAAAACAAAAAAACTTATTTTTGCCTCTTCATCTGCAATCTTCGGTTCTGTCTCAAGCCCAATAAAAGAAAACCACGGACCAATCCTTCCAGAATCTTATTACGGCGCTATGAAGGTTGCTTCAGAAGCCTATATTTCATCAATTACCACTTATTTTTTAAATAATTATCTAATTTTTCGATTTCCTAATGTTGTTGGAAAAAACGTAACACATGGTATTGTGTTCGATTTTATAAAGAAATTAAAAAACAATCCAGAAGAATTAAAGGTTTTGGGTAATGGTTCTCAAAAAAAACCTTATCTTTATATCGATGATTTAATTGATGGAATGAAATTTATATCTAATAAAAATTACAAGAATGGAATTTATAACTTAACTCCATTAGATGACGGTATTACGGTTAGAGAAATTGCTGAAATTGCCATTGAAGTTCTAAGTCCAGATTCAAAACCTAGGTATGAAGATACTCCTATTGGATGGGCAGGTGACGTACCATATTATTCTTATGATTCAAAAAAAATGTTAGAAACAGGGTGGAAGCCAAAATATAGCTCACGCGATGCGATTAAAGAATCTTTTAAAAAAACTAATCCTGAAAAATAATTGTCGATCCAGTATTTTCAAATTTAAATGAAGTTTTTTGTTCATAATTTAAATCTTTAATTTTTTCTGGCTCTCCGCATATCAGCAAATAACCTCCTCCACCTGCTCCCAAAAGTTTTGCACCATAAATTCCATTTTCTTTTGTGACAGACTCATACAAATCATCTATTTCTTTACTTGAAACACTCTTTTCTAAAGATCTTTTTAGATGCCAATTTTCTGATAATAAGTTTCCTATTTCTTTAATATCATATTTTTTTATAGCGTCAAACATAGAGCTTACTAATTCTAAAATTTGAATTCCAGTGTCTTTGTTAGTTTCATTTTTATATAATTTATTTTGTTTTTCTAGAATATTTGAAGCACTCCTGGTTTGGCCAATCTTTAATAAACAAAAAGATGAATTTAGGAAATTCATTCCGTTCTCTTCAAGTTTTATAGGTTGAACATCTACCGTATCATTTTTATTAAAAGTAATTAAATTTAAGCCACCGTATGAACATGCATAGTGGTCTTGTTTTCCTATTGGTTCGTTTAGTTTATAAATTTCTAAATCTGCGCTTTTTTTTGCAAGTAAATCTTTGGATAATACACTCCCAGAAAATAAATTTATCCCATTTATTAACCCAACGGTATATGCGCTTGATGATCCCAACCCGCTACCTTTAGGTATATCTGCAATAGAATTTATATCCAATCCTGTTATGTCATATTCTTTAGCAACCTCTTTTACTATTTTGTGCTTAATTTCTGAAGGATTATCAACTAATTCTGTCTCGGAATATTTTATCTGTATAAGCTTTTCATCAAATTTATGAATGAAGTGATACATATACTTGTTAATAGAAGTTGAAATTACTTTTCCTCCATTTTTTTTATAAAATGATGGGAGATCTGTCGAGCCCCCAGAAAAAGAAATTCTAAATGGTGTTCGAATCCCTATCATATTATTCATTATCACTTACTACCCGACCAATATCAACAAAGTCTTTGATTTAAAAGCAATAAATAATGATTCACCTTTTAAAATAAGTTAAGCACTATAAAGTTAGATAACATAATGAACAAAGAGATACACTAAAAAATGACTGTCTTGTTATTTATATTATTTAATCTGATATTTTTCTTTTTTTTCAGAGGTTGTATAGTTTTTTATAAGTTAATTAGAAAGAAAAATTTTGAAATTGATAAAATAAGTATCTTTAATATACCGCTATATATTTTTTATCCAACATCTGCCCTTTTTGTAATTGGTAATTTATCCGTTCTGATAAATTTTTTTTTCCCATTAAATTCTATAAGAATTTTTTTTATTATCTTTATTTTGCTAACTTTGATAATAAATTTTTATGAAAAAATAAAGTTTGAGAGTTATCTATTTTTATTTTTTTCACAATTCATTGTTCCAGGATTATTATCAATAAGTTCGTATGGTCTTAAACTACATTTTGATGCTATAGATTATCATCTAAACTTTCAAAATTGGGTAAGAGAGTCAGAAATAGTAATTGGATTAACCAATCTTTATATGGGTTATGGCTGGTCCTCAATTTACGATTATATACTTTCTAACTTTTGGATTGAAAATAATTTTATAGTTTTACATTTTGTAAATCTATTATTTTTTGTACTTTTTTATAATTTTTTATCCTACAATTTTCTATTTTCTGAAAATTTTTGGTTACGAGTAACAGCTCTGAACATTACTATTTTTGGATTTTTAGATAATTTTGGTATTAACGGTGGTGCCAATGGATTTCTAAATATTCAAATGATTGGAAAACCGGATCTTTCTGTGGGGGTTCTAATATTTATATGTTTTATTTTATTTATAAAAGACTATTTAAATAGACATTATTCGGTTAACAATCTTATGTTTTTTGCATCTTTATCATTATTTGCATTTCAAATAAAAATTGTGAGCTCTGTGTTAGCAATATTGTTAATTTATTATATTTTCAAGCTAAATTCAGAATTTTCATTATCGTACATTTTTGGAAAACTTAAGTATTTACTAGCTTTGTTTTTTATTTATTTAACAAAAAATATATTGATTAGTGGATGTCTCATTTTTCCTATATCTATAACATGTATTGATGGTTTATTCTGGACAGATAAAAATCTAGTTAAAAATCTTTCAGAATCAGTTTCTGTTGGTAATAATTTTGCCTTGCGAACGATTGAAAACATAAATGTATGGTTTGATGCATGGATAAGTCACAGCTTTAATTTACAAGTTTATAGTAATTTTTTAATATCAATAATTCTAATTTTTATATTTAACAGAATTGTTTTTGATAAACCTAATTTTCCTTTTGAAGAAAATAAAAAAATTTATGGTTTATATCTATATACAGTTTTCTTAATTTTAGTTTTTATGGTTACTGGACCTACCGTAAGATACGGTTACGGAATTTTTCTAATATTGGTGTCTCTTATTGGGATTTCTAAAACAAACTTTAAATTCAATATACCAATTCAAAGTCAAAAGATAATTTTTGTTGGGTTGATTTTTATAACAATTGGTTTATCTCCTAGGGGATACTCCTATCAACAATTTTTTGAAAATCCCTTTATTTTTTATAGAAGTATTAATTCAACAGAAGAGTACCTCAACCACCCTGCCTTAATTGAAGAAGTTGAATTAGAGCTAGACAACTCAGAATGTTACATAGTAAAAACCTGTATTAAAACGAAAAAATTTTCAAACATACAGACTGAAAACTTCTTCAGGTACAAGATTTATTTTGTAAATGAATAGTTAATTGATAGGAAATAAATAAAGGTTTAAGTAATTTTTAAAACATTATAATAATTAATTGAACATGAATTTAATTAAAAGAGTAATCAGCGATGTAAGATACGTTTCAAAACTTACAGGGACCCATAATAAAAAAATTATAATTATAAAAGCAGTTGTTGTTTCACAATTGACTGCATTTTCAGATATTATAATTATCCTACTTTTTGCCGCTATCATTACAGGTTCATTTGATAGTGAGAATATATTAAGACCGTTTATAGAGTTTGTTTTAGATTATAAACTATTACTACCATTAATTGTTTTTTTAAGATTTGCGGCAATTTACTACCAAAGTATGCTTTTAAAGTCCTTGGAACTAAATGTAAGAGAAAACATAAATGTGTTTTTACTTAAAGAGGTATTTGATAAAAGAAACTACTCTATAGCTGATGGGTTCTTCTACCTTAATGTCTTGTCTGGGCACATTTCTTATTTTTATTCAAATTTAACAAATTTTATTAATTCAACACTACAAGTATTTGCTTTTACAATCTATTTGGTTATTTCAGATATTGAAACAGTCGGAACTTTCGGAATTGGCGCATTGCTACTTTATTATCCAACCAAAATATTACTTAAAAAGGCAAGATCATTTATGCATGAATCATACGAATATAATCAACAATCAAATCAAGAAGTCCAGAGGGTCATTGAGAATATGTTTTTGATAAAACTTCTAAAAAAAGATACTGAGGAAATAAATAATTATCAAAAAACTTTTCATGAATACTCCACAACCACACTTCAAAATCACAAATATGGGGCGATCAACTCATTTTTGCCATCATTTACTACAATGTTTGTTTTTGCAATATTATTAACTGTAAGTTCAATAGCGAGAAGCCTTACTCTCGATTTTATTGGCGTAATGTTCAGATTATTTCAATCGTTTGGTGGAATTACTAATTCAGCTAATCAAATTTTAAATTCACATGTGCACATGGAAAAATTTAGTGAAATGGAGAAAAATAAAATATCTGTTCATAAAGATAATTTTATCAATGAACAAACAAGTAGTGAATATGCAATAAAGATAGAAGATTTATCTTTTCAATACTTCAATAGTGATGAGTTAATATTTGAAAAAATTAACCTAGAAATTACAAAAAATACTCACACAATTATCACCGGGCCTAATGGATCAGGAAAAAGCACCCTTCTTGGGCTCATAGCAGGTGTTTTCTATTCACAGAAAGGTAAGGTTTATGCAAACAATAAAAAATTTGGATACATTGGAGCAACACCAATGATATTTACTGGTACTTTAAAAGATAATTTGTTGTATGGAAATGATGAAAATATTGATGAGAATATCATAATTCAACAGTTAAAGGATTTTCAAACTTTTAAAGAAGAATCAAATTACCGTCTTGACAAGGTAATTGATAATAAAAGTCTGTCTTCAGGACAAATGCAAAAAATTGCATTTATTAGAGCACTCCTGTCAGAGCCAGATATTTTATTACTTGATGAATCAACAGCAAACCTTGATGATTTTTCAAGAAAACTAATATTCAAAATATTAGGAGATAAGCAAGTTACAATTATTAACTCCACTCATGATCCTGAGAATTTCGAAAATGTCGATAATCATTTAAAAATTGATATAGTTGATGAAAAAAGAATACTTGTTCTAAATTAAAAGATAGTTTCAAATAAAAATTATCAAGTTTTATTAACAATTAGCTAATAATATATATAGTGAAATGAAAATTAAAAGTTTTGTAAAATACGGTTTAAGATTTTTAATTCTTCAGGGAATTCTTACTAGTTTAACTATATTTTATTTTGATAATTTTTTGATACCTTCAAATGATTATCGATTACAAATAGATGCAAACTTAATAGAAGATAAAAACCGATTTTATTCATTTATCTCTGATGAATTTATAAAAATAGATATTTTCATAGTTCTTTTTATTTTTACATTTTTAATTATTTTGTATTCAACAAATTTTTACACATATGTAAATGAGTTGAGTTTCTCTCTTGATAAAAATTTCTTTGGTGAATATTTTTCAATTTTTTTAACATGGTCAACATCTTTAATAATTTTTATCACATTTTTTAGATTTTCTAATTTGATTTCAAGAGGTTATCTATTTATTTACCTATTTTTTGTACCAGTGATATTAGTTCTTTTCAGAAACACAGAATTAATCTCCGGTTTGTTTGGAAGGTCTGTAACAAATGAGAATTATATAACGTTTAATCTAGAGGGCGATTCAATATTTCGTAATTTAAGAATTATAACTTTTAGAAATAAGATTGACGATTTTAATTTAAATAATCCAAATGATGAAAAACAAATAATAAAACAAATTGATAACATTAATAAAAAAGTAAATATAAATTTAGTTGTAATTAACTTTGATAACATACTTACCATCAGCGAAAACTTAGAGAAATATTTAATTGAATTAAATAAAAAAGTTTTAATTATCTCCAAAGAGGAAATTCAATTTAATAAACTCTTTCTTAATAGAAAAACAATGATTTCAGGGTACAACCTTGTATATTTTAATAACGATATTCAATATGGATCTAAATATATATTGAAGAGATTAATTGATATAGTTTTTTCAATACTTCTATTAACTATTTTTTCACCAGTATTAATTGGTACATATATATATATCTTCTTTATTGATAGACGTCCTGTTGTAATTAAGCAAAAAAGAGTTGGTCTTCATGGTGAAATTTTTAACATGTTTAAATATAGAACAATGAAAAATAACTCACATGAAATGAGAGAAAATCTAGAGGATTTAAGCAAGAGATCTGGTCCATTATTTAAAATAACAGATGATCCAAGATTATTGAATGGTGCAAAGTTTCTAAGAAGATATAGTATCGATGAGTTGCCACAGTTAATTAATGTGCTCAAAGGCGATATGTCGCTAGTTGGACCAAGGCCTTTGTTTGAAGAAGATACACAGATGTTCAGTGAAAAATATATGAGAAGACTTAACGTTTTACCTGGGCTGACTGGTTTACTTCAGATTAATGAAAGGAATACCGATAAATTTTCAACATGGTATAAATACGATATGGAATATATAGATAATTGGAGTTTATTTCTTGACTTAAAAATTATTTTTAAAACACCCTTTTCAATGTTTAATTCAAAAATTCAAGGAGAGTAGTGGGTCGGGTGGGAATCGAACCCACGACCTTGAGCTTAAAAG
>CETK01097123.1_pt1 | contig 12606 bp, 14 predicted proteins | sample 361431 | NCBI WGS metagenome assembly CETK01 (sample SAMEA2622452, study PRJEB7988) | marine metagenome | biome: marine biome (ENVO:00000447); feature: surface water layer (ENVO:00002042); material: "saline water (ENVO:00002010), including plankton (ENVO:xxxxxxxx)" | depth 5 m | reverse complement strand
ATTGGGTCAGAAAAAGGCATACCAAGTTCGATCATATCTGCACCATTTTCAACCAATTCGTCCAGAATAGCAGCAGAGGATTCAGCAGACGGGTCGCCAGCAGACACAAAAATACCTAAAACAGCTCTATTATCGGCTTTTGCATGGGCAAAACATTGCGAAATACGGTTGCTCATATAAAAAATCATCCTGTCTTTTTGGGATTTTTAACATAACGCCTTGTCATTTGTCCTTTTACAATTTGCTCCGGGCCTCCAGCAGAGGCAGAACAGCTTCAAGATCCTTATCGCCGCGCCCACACATATTCAGGATCACAATCTTGTCTTTATCAAGGGAAGGCAGGAATTTGGAGGCAAAGGCCAGTGCATGAGAGGGTTCTAGTGCCGGAATAATTCCCTCAAGACGCGAGCACAAGTGAAACATATCCAAAGCCTCTTCATCTGTCGCGCTGACGTAATTCACTCTGCCGATATCATGAAGCCAAGCATGTTCCGGTCCAATGCCCGGATAATCAAGACCCGCAGAAATGGAATGCGCATCTTTTATCTGGCCTTCTTTTGTCTGGAGAAGATAGGTGCGATTACCATGCAGAATGCCAGGTTCGCCACCTGTCAGGCTGGCAGCGTGCTCGCCTGTTTCAATTCCATGACCAGCGGCTTCTACTCCGTAAATGGCGACACTCTCATCGTCAAGAAAGGGGTGAAAGAGTCCCATTGCGTTTGACCCGCCACCAATACAGGCAATCAGAGCATCAGGCAGACGGCCTTCAGCTTGTTTTATCTGCTCTTTTGTTTCTTTGCCAATAACAGACTGAAAATCACGCACCATTTCAGGATATGGATGCGGGCCAGCTACTGTACCTATTATGTAGAAATGTGTTTCTGGATTCGCAACCCAATAGCGCAAGGCCTCGTTCATGGCGTCTTTCAGTGTTGATGTGCCTGATGTAACCGGATGCACTTTTGCGCCCAGGAGACGCATACGATCTACATTCGGTTTCTGACGGCGCACATCTTCCGCACCCATGAAAACTTCACAATCAAGATTGAATAAGGCACAGGCGGTTGCTGTAGCTACACCATGTTGGCCAGCGCCGGTTTCCGCAATGATTTTGGTCTTTCCCATTCGCTTTGCTAGTAGAGCCTGACCCAGAACATTGTTGATTTTATGTGCGCCTGTATGGTTTAGCTCGTCCCGCTTCAGATAGAGCTTTGCACCATCAAAATGTTTAGTTAGCCGGGGAGCGAAATATAAAGGGGAGGGTCGGCCAATATAATGTTTCTGATAATATAATAATTCTGTTTCAAACCCAGGGTCGGATTTGGTTGTTATATAGGCCTTTTCAACCTCCAAAATCAGCGGCATCAGTGTTTCAGCAACAAAGCGTCCGCCGTGAATGCCAAACCGTCCCGCCTCATCCGGCAGTGTTTTGTATGAATTGGGTGCAGTATCGCCCATGTCGACTCTCTATTTTTTTGTTATGTCACTGAATAATATATGTAAGGGTCACAGTTCAGACGTTTGTTACTTTACCCGAATTTTGCAGCTTTCACAAAGGCAGAGATAGCTGTTTTGCTTTTTTTCCCACGGTTTTTTTCCACTCCGGATGATACATCAACACATGGTGCGTTGGTAAGGGTGACAGCTTGAGCAACATTTGCTGCTGTCAGCCCCCCGGCAAGCATAAAAGGCAGCGGCAATTCAGCTTCTGCCAGATACCCCCAGTCAAATGAGATCCCTGTACCACCTGGAAGGTTTGGCTCATTGGTTATCATTTCTCTATTTGGTGCAGCGTCAAATAAAAGCCAGTCTGCACAGTCTGAAAATAATTCAGCCTTTTCTAAATCTGCTTTGTCTGCCACTTTGATAACAGGCATCACAGGAAGGGAAAATTTTGATTTAATTGCCCGCACACGTTCTGCATTTTCATTCCCGTGAAGCTGCAGCATATCTGGTCGCGCCGCGTCAATAATTGCAGTCAGCTCATCATCGCTGGCATTAACACATAAAGCCACACGTCGGGGTGGGACAGACAGCTGCGTATCAGAATCAGCAGCGTCGGCTAGTGCGCGGGCCTGTGTTAGCTGCAAATGACGAGGTGAGGCGGGAAAAAACACAAAGCCAACCCAATCAACGCCAAGTTGTGCACAATGCCTGTAGATTTCCAGTGAAGATATACCGCAGATTTTTACAGCTGTTGTCATGTTTGACCTGGCTTTGTTTTGAAGTTGAGAGGACTAATGAGTTGCCTGAATGTCACTTGCTGGCAAGCAATCTGTGAGCTTGATGACCATAGTGCCTCGATGAGCGTTGGTCATTGAACTGCTGTTCTGTTTTTTCAATGTGGGCTTCTAGTTCAGATAACTGTTTTGCCTTTGACCATAGACGGGCTTTAAGGCTGAGGGTTTGAAACCAGAAAATTGTAGCCCCTGTGATTGTGCCCAATCCAAAGGTGGCAAGCAAAAAAACCCAAATCTCTGCGCGCAAAATGGCATGCGTGGGCCAGAGATGGATTGAGATTAAGCCCTGATTTGAAGTGACAAATCCTGCCAAGATGACACCTGTGATGACTAACAGGGTTAACCAGCACATACGAGTTATTAAGCGCATCATTACGCCCTTTACTTATTTTGCGGTGAACATCAGTCTGGCAAAGCACAAACGGTTCAATAGGTCTATTTGTTCAACCGTTCCCGCATTCCTTTGCCCATTTTAAAGAACGGCATGCGTTTTGCCTCAACGTTCACTGGTTCGCCGGTGCGCGGATTCCGGCCAATCCTGGCTTTGCGTTCGCGTACGGAAAATGCACCAAATCCTCTGAGTTCCACTCGATCCCCACCTTCCAAAGCCTTGGTGATTGTCTCAAAGACAGTGTTCACAAGCTGTTCAAGATCTCGGTGATATAAGGATGGATTCTGTTCTGCCAGCCGGGCTATCAACTCAGACTTTGTCATACGCGTTACCTTACTTGCTTCTAAAACGAGTAAAAAGCATGACTGTTTCCATCGCAAGCGTCAAGCTATCTATAAATGTGCGAATGAAATAAAAGCCCCGTGTGGAGTTAATCACACGGAGCCTTGTCTCATGATGTTATTAGCTATATTTCTAGAAGGCTACTTAACCGTCTGATTCAGATGCGTCCCCATCATCTTTTTTCGCGAGTGCAGCGCCAAGGATATCGCCAAGGCTTGCACCACTGTCTGACGATCCATAATCAGCCATCGCCCGCTTTTCTTCAGCGATTTCACGCGCTTTGATTGACAGTGAAAGATTGCGTGTTTTCTTATCAAACTGTGTGACAACAGCATCAATTTTCTCATCAACAGCGAACCGTTCGGTTCTCTGCTCACTGCGTTCACGCGACAGATCTGCTTTGCGGATGAAACCGTTCAGATGATCGCCAACACGGACCTCAAGACCCCCATCTGCAATTGCTGTGATCGTACAGGTCACCACACTACCTTTTTTAATCTTTTCTATCTCACCAACATAAGGATCTTCGCTTAGCTGCTTAATGCCGAGGGAAATGCGCTCCTTTTCAAGGTCAATTTCGAGAATCTTGGCTTTGATCTGATCACCTTTGTTATAGCCTTCAAGGGCAGCCTCGCCGGTCTTTTCCCATGAAATATCAGACATGTGAACAAGGCCATCAATTTCTTCAGTCAATCCAACAAATATACCGAACTCAGTTATGTTTCTTATTTCACCTTCAATTTCGGCTCCGACTTGGAAGGTGTCCTTGAAATCTTCCCATGGATTGGCTGTAGTTTGTTTCAGGCCGAGTGAAATCCGACGTTTCACCATATCGACATCCAAAACCATGACATCTATTTGCTGGCTAGTAGACACAATCTTACCAGGGTGCACATTTTTCTTTGTCCAGCTCATCTCAGAGACATGCACTAAACCTTCAACACCCTCATCAAGTTCAACAAATGCACCATAGTCAGTAATGTTTGTAACACGGCCAGATAATTTTGAGCCAATGACAAATTTTTCAGCTGCATCTGACCATGGATCAGACAAAAGCTGCTTCATACCAAGAGAAATACGCTGCGTCTCTGAATTAAATCTGATCACCTGTACATCGACAGTCTGGCCCACCTGCAAGGCTTCTGAAGGGTGATTGATCCGCTTCCATGCAATGTCAGTCACGTGAAGCAGGCCGTCTACGCCGCCAAGATCAACAAACGCGCCGTAATCTGTGATGTTTTTGACAACACCTTGCAAAACCTGCCCCTCTTGAAGGTTTGAGACAAGCTCTGAGCGGGCTTCTGCTCGTGATTCCTCCAAAACTGATCTTCGAGATACCACAATATTTCCACGTCGTCTGTCGATTTTCAAAATTTGGAAAGGCTGTGGAGTTCCCATTAGTGGACCAATATCGTGGATAGGCCGGATATCTACTTGGCTGCCTGGTAGGAATGCGGTTGCGCCAGATAAATCAACAGTAAAGCCGCCTTTCACGCGCCCAAAAATAATGCCCGTAACGCGTTCCTGTGCTTCAAACGCATTTTCAAGGATAATCCAAGCTTCTTCACGTCGAGCTTTCTCGCGGCTGAGCATAGCAGCACCATCACGATCCTCCATCCGTTCAACATAAACCTCAACACTGTCGCCAGCCTCAATCTCGGCATCTTGACCTGGGGCTGTGAACTCGCGTAGCGGCACGCGTCCCTCTGATTTTAAGCCCACATCGATGGTCACATAATCATCTGTGACCTCAACGACTTGGCCTTTTACGACACTGCCTTCAATGGCGGTGTCTTCTGCAAAGCTTTCCGCCAAAAGATCGGCAAAATTTTCCAATTTAGCATTCGCTGCTGTTGTTTTTGACAAAAGTAATCTCCGTGAAATCGTCAGTGCGGTCTCTGACCGTTAATAATGAGATGTAAATGTCATTAAGGGGTGATCTCATCACTCTCTGTGCTGGTAACAGAGAAAGCAGCTCTGAATAGATGCCAGTTTTTAACTGAAATCCTGCTTTGTAATTTTCCGACGCTGTAAATTTTCCAGCCAATAATGTTTCTGTTCAGATAAGACTTTATTCAGAGGCGAAGTCCTATCAGATAGTTTTGTCTATATCAACTTGCCATCTCGTAGACGAGTCAGAGCAAGCTCCAACACTTCTTCTGCATTCTTGTTGGAAGAGTCAATAAAAAATGCATCATCTGCAGCATTTAAAGGAGCCACTGTGCGGTTTTTGTCACGGCAGTCACGTTTTATTAAGTCTGAAAGCACCTCTGAGAATTCGATTTTTTCCCCGGAGGCAGATAACTCAAGATGTCGCCTTTTGGCCCGGATATCTGCTGCTGCATCAACATAGAATTTTGCATCAGCCTCTGGCAGAACAACAGTGCCTATATCACGGCCATCTAGAATTGCCCCATTTTTATTTGGTGGGTGTTCAGCAAAGTTGCGTTGTTTACGCAGAAGGGCATGCCGAACCTCAGCAAATGCAGCAACTTTAGACGCAGCTTTGCCAACTTCACTTGTTCTCATCTCATTTCCAAATGGCTGATTCAATTCAAGATCCGTGGCAATCTTGACTATTTCTTTTGGATCAGACACATCTAAATCAAGTCCTTTTGCAAGGGCAAAGAAGCCGACAGCTCGGTACAGTTGGCCAGTATCCAGATAATCAAAATGCAGCCGCATAGCTAATGTGCGACCTAACGTGCCTTTTCCTGATGCAGCAGTGCCGTCAATGGCAATAATCATTTAAGCTTCCTTTGTTTGGCTCGGGCGTTTTGCTGAAGTCCAGCGCTGGTGTAATTTAATTTTATGAGCATTTGGTGTTGTTACACTTCTGGCGCAAATATATTAGCCCCCGCTCCATTCATCAAACTAGCGAACTGTGGAAAACTAGTTGCAATTGTCTTTGTATCCATTACTGAGACTTTTTGCTGGGTGACCATACCCAGAACAAGAAAGGACATTGCAATACGGTGGTCGTGCTGAGATGCGATGGTGGCGCCTCCAGTAATCTGCTTCTGTCCATCTACAGTTAGGCTGTCTGGCTGCTCATCGACAGAAACTCCACAGGCTTCTAGGCCTCTAGCCATTACTGCGATGCGGTCTGTTTCTTTGACCCGTAATTCAGCAATGCCAGGCATGTATGTTCTGCCTTGAGCACAAGAAGCAGCGACAGACAGAATGGGATATTCATCAATCATAGAGGCAGCACGTTTGGCCGGAACTTCAATACCCTTCAGCTTACTTGAACGTGCATGAATATCTCCAACAGGCTCGCCACCTTCCAATCGTTCATTGGTGATTTCTAAATCGGCTCCCATTTCTATTAGGGTCTTTATCAGGCCAATCCGTTGAGGATTCATCCCTACGGCAGGCAGAATAATATCACTTTCAGGCGTAATAAGAGCAGCAACAATGGCAAAAGCTGCAGAAGAGGGATCACGCGGAACTAAAATATTTTTTGCTTTTAGGTTGGCCTCGCCTGCTAAAGTAACTTGATGCCGCCCATCTGCCAGAAAACGCTGTTCGACCTCAACGCCAAAATGCCGCAACATGCTTTCTGTGTGATCACGCGATATATAGGGTTCTGAGATGATGGTAACACCTCTCGCGTTTAGCCCCGCCAGCATAATAGCAGATTTAATCTGCGCAGAGGCGACCTGCGTCGAATAAGATAATGGCAATGCAGGGTTTGCCCCTGTAATTGTAACTGGCAGCAGGCCTTTTCCTTCATTTTTGGGAAGATAGCTGATTTGCGCACCCATCTGTTGCAGTGGGTCTGTAATCCGCTTCATTGGCCGCGATGATAAAGAGGCATCACCTGTGAGTCTTGCTGTCAAAGGCTGCCCGGCTATTGCGCCCATAAGAAGTCGGACTCCGGTGCCGGAATTTCCCAGATCTAGTGGTTTGTCAGGGCTATAAAAGCCGCATGTGCCTAAGCCTTTGACGCTGATCACATTTTTGTTCAAATCATCTTCAATAGAAACGCCCAGCTGTCGCATAGCACAAAGAGTGGATAGAACATCTTCACTACGTAAAAGTCCGCTAATCTCTGTCTGTCCTATTGCCATGCCAGCAATAATAAGAGAGCGATGTGAAATAGATTTATCGCCTGGCACGGTCAAAAGGCCATTCAGGCCACTTGTGAACGATGATACCAATGTTTGTTTTTTCAACATTTTTTTGCCAAAGATGTTTTTTTATTTCGGCTAACGAAAATAGTATTAAGGGAGTCCCTATTTATTTTACTTTTCCCTAAGTTTATTGTGGCTGTAATACTACCTTTACAAGACTAATCAAAGCGTTAATCTTCATTATATGATGAAAAAATTTTTCTAGTTGAAAAATTCTTTTGACATATACCATTATTTCCGGTTATTGGCCCAGAGTATAACAGAATTGAGATATTGATAGGTTTTGTTTATGGCTCAAAAAAAACTCGGACGAAAAAGACGTTGTGCTTCATGTGGAATAAAATTTTATGATCTAACAAAAACGCCCGCCGTCTGTCCGGCCTGCGGCACAGAATTTGATCCTGAAGTTTTACTTAAAAGCAGGCGGGGACGGGCTGCTGTCAAGGTTGATGAAGGTAGAACACCAAAAAAGGAAGAAGACGTAAATGACGATGATGTCGTTGAAAAGACCGAAAACGAGGAATTTGAAAACGATGATGAGGTGTTGGCATCTGAAAGCGATCTGATGTCTATTTCAGCTGACGATGATGATGAAGAAACAGGTTCATCTGGTGTTGAACTTATTGATGTTCTCGATGATGAATTAGATGATTCTGCTGCTTCGGATGATGAATAAAATATTTAGCCAAAATTGTTCATGGTGACAATTTTCTTGCATATATATTTCCTAGCCGCTAAATAAACTGCATAATTCAAAAGGATGGAATGGTTTAGGGGCCATAGCTCAGCTGGGAGAGCGCTACAATGGCATTGTAGAGGTCGTCGGTTCGATCCCGATTGGCTCCACCACCTTCCCATAATTCTATAAATTTGTATGGTGATAGGTAAGTCATAGTTACGGGTACCTTTGCTATACATAGTTTTGTGCAGCTTAAATAGAAAAACGCTCGCCTAGATAAACCTCACGCACACCTGAATGTCTGACCACCTCATCAGGCGTGCCTTCCATCAAAACTGCGCCATCATGGATGATGTAAGCTCGTTCTATAATGCCCAGCATTTCGCGCACATTGTGGTCAGTAATCAGCACACCAAGACCATGTTCTTTAAGCTGAGCGATCAAATCGCGAATGTCAGCGACTGCAATCGGGTCAATTCCCGCCAATGGCTCATCAAGAAGCAGAAATGAGGGCCTGGCTGCTAAGGCTCTAGCTATTTCAAGACGCCTGCGCTCGCCGCCAGATAAATTTACAGATGGTGTATTGCGTAGATGCCCAATACTGAACTCAGCCAGTAGTTCTTCTAACATGGCATCCCTGGTATCTGAATTGCGCTCCGTAATCTCCAGAACAGAAAGGATATTTTTTTCAACACTCAGACCCCTGAAAATACTTGATTCCTGAGGCAGATAGCCGACACCCATGCGAGCGCGCTGAAATAGAGGAGTGTCAGTGACATCCATGCCATCCAGATACATCGCACCTTCATCACATGGGATTAGGCCAGTGAGCATATAAAATGTTGTAGTTTTGCCAGCACCATTTGGGCCAAGAAGGCCGACAGCTTCACCACGTCTTATTCCCAAGGACACATTCCGGACAACACGCTTCTGTCCAAAATATTTACCCAAACCCCGTGCCTGTAGGCCCTTATTTTGAGCGACAACGCGAAGAGTTTCATTATTCATGTCTTCGCCCGTCCTTGACTGATATGGTGATGAAGAGGGGAGTGTAGAAAATTCGGTCACTTTAACTATTTCTTGAAATTAAAAAGTGGAAAGTAATGATACACAATAACTCATTCTTTCAGCCGTGTAAAACGTCCAGACACACGTCCACCTGATTTGTCTGACAACATTTTGCTGATACCTGTGGTGAAATCAACCTCCGCGCGATCGCCTGCCAGCTCAGTTTCTCTATCTTTGACAATAACATTACCGGTCAGCAACGCAGAATCAGCTGCACGGTTATAGTCCGCTTTGTTGGCTGTAGCCTTACTGCCATCGGCTTGAGTAATGGTCACATTTCCCGCTGCTGAAATACGCAAAATATTATTGTTTTCATCAAGATTGATGATAATTTCTTGGCCTGATAGATGGCGGCCATCTTTGAGCTTAATTTCCGCATCTTTTGCGAGTTCAACTATCTGCGCAGCGCGCTTGAAAATAATGGTCTTTTCTGCCGCGCCTGAGCCATCAGGCCCTGAAAGTACAGCGGCTGGTCCGCTTAGGACATAGGTTTCGTTAAGGGCATCATAATCAAGTTTCTGGCCACTTCCATTGTGGTTTTCATCAGCAAAACTGGCATTACCATCAGCAACAATGCGGGTTATTGTCCGTTCAACTGTTTCCGGGGCATAAAATGCCTTCAGGGACTCAGCTCTAATTTTCTGTTTGCCTTGAATAGCTTCTGCGTTTCCTATGGCATGGTAGAAGGCCTCTTTTCGGTTCCATTCCAAACTGTTTTTAGCATTGACCACCATATCGTCAGCATAAGTGTTGGCAGGCAGTGCGGCCAATATTACTCCCAGCACTGAAATAAGAGCAATCTTGCAAGTCAAAAGTAATTTTGCTTTCCAAACAGAAGGATTTTCACAAGTCATTGTTATCTTCTCCTTCTTCATCACTTTTGTTTCAAGAGTGCTTGTGTTTGTCCTGTAAACAAAATAATTTCGCCTCTTTTTTCTGAGACCATGCCTTCAGATGTCAGTTCAATTTGAGGCCCTATAACGAAAACAGGCATATCTGTTTTCAAATCACCTGTGTCAATAAGGGCGGTCATTTTCTGGCTTTTAACAAGCATGTCCTGCTTTTTTTGATGAATTTGCACATTGCCAGACATATCCAGCGTGGCAGTTATCGAATTGTAGACAGCCTCTTTCGAAAGTAAGGTTGTCATACCATCAGTTTTTGATGATATCCATCCATCTGCTTCATAGAGGTGAAGCAGGCCAGCCTGATCTTTCATTTCAACAACTCTGTCTGCCTTTATGCTATATTTCAGACCTGACTCTGTCACACCTGCATATTCAGCACCGGTAAGCTGCAATTGATTAGCTGGCGTTTTGCTGACTGTTTCCAAACTGATCTCAATATTTTCAGATTCAGAAAGGAAACCGGTCCACAGGATGGTTGCACCGCTGATGATTGCGCTCGCAACTAAGAGCATCAAGCTTACAGATAAATGCCGTTTACCTTGGTTGTTTGCTGTTCCGTTTTCTGGAGCCTGTAATGGGGCGGCCCTACTGGCGAAAAGAGGAATCTTCGGCTTATATTCTTCAGTCATGCTTGTTTCCTTGAGTGAGAAGACCAGCTTCTAGTGATGAAAAATATCAAGCATTTCAAAACCAGCGAGATCCAAATCAGTTCGTGTATTCAAAAAAGCAAAGCAGTTTTCTGCTATCTGCAGCCTGTCTGAACATATGAGCATATCTCTCAATTTAGCTTTGATCTGATGCAGATAAAGCACATCCCCGGCAGCGTAATCTTCCTGCGCCTTGCTGAGTTCATCAGAGCCCCAGTTGGAGGATTGCTGTTGTTTTGATATCTCGAGCCCCAAAAGCTCGCGACATAAATCAGCCAAACCGTGTTTGTCAGTGTAAGTTCGGCAGAGTTTTGAGGCAATTTTGGTGCAAAATAAGGGACCATAAATAGGGCCAATATGTTGTTTCAGCATGGCTATGTCAAAACGGCCAAAATGGAACAGTTTTTCGCAAGACGAGTCAGCAAGTAAATGTGCTAAATTTGGGCAAGGCTTTTGGTAGGCGGAAATTTGGACAAGGTGGGCGTTGCCGTCACCAGCAGAGAGTTGTACAAGGCACAACCTGTCGCGTTGTAAATTCAGCCCCATTGTTTCTGTATCAATGGCAACAACGGGCCCAAGGGAAAGGCTGTCAGGCAAATCATGCTTATGAAGATATATTGACATAATGTGTCCTGTTTGTACCTTAGTGGCGAGAGGTGATAACAGCCTGAGATACGCCTGTTTCCATCTTACTATGCTGTATAATAGCTGACCACATCCTTCTTGTCAGGTCTGCGTCTCTCCTTAGGGTCTTCATTTTTCGTGCCAATATAAATAAAACCAGCAAATTTATCTGACTCTGGATTGCCGCCCAACGTGCGCAGCAGCTTGTCATTATAGGCATACCATTCTGTTACCCATTGTGCGCCATAACCAAGTGCTAGGGCTGCACTGAGCAAATTCTGGCAGACGGCACCTGCAGACAACTGCATTTCCCAGACAGGTATTTTGGGGTGTTCTTGCGGACAGGACAACACAGCGATTACGGCTCCTGCACGAGTAAAACGTCCCTCTTCAAAGGCAAGCATGGCTTCAGTTGCATCCGGATTAAGCCGTTTGAATTCTGGAACTAAAACTGTCTTTCCTAAATATAAGGCTTGGGTTGGTAATATCACAACAATTTGCCATGGGGCCAGAACAGCGTGGTCTGGCACGCGCAGGCCGCAATCAATAATTAGATCCAAATCAGCCTTTGGCACGGGCTGATTACTTAAATTTCGGATTACAACAGATCGTCGGTTACGGATAAATTCAGTAATTTCATTCATTATAACCTCGTAAAAAGGAACTTAATGAGCATCTGGTTCGTGTAATGAAACAAATGTAGGACAAGCGTTATATAAGGTAATAGCAGATTTATAAGTTTCAGAACAGCCGAAGTCTTAACAGCGCACTACAAAGCAAAAAAGTGGCATTAATGCCCCTTCCGCATGTTTGTCATTATTAATCAAAGCTTATTGTGCATCAAAACGATCAGCATTCATCACCTTGGTCCATGCGTGCACAAAATCGCGATTGAATTTATCCTTATTATCATTCTGCGCATAAATCTCAACGAGGGCCCTTAGTTGCGAGTTCGACCCAAACACTAAATCAACACGGCTGGCGGTGCGTACTGATTCGCCGGTCTTCAGGTCAAAGGCTTCATACTTATTAGAACCTGCTGGCTTCCATTCCACGTTCATATCAAGCAAAGTGGCGAACCAGTCATTTGACAATTTGCCTGAGGATGACCAAACACCATTGCCAGAGGCACTGATGCCTACAGAGCGCAGGCCACCGACCAAAACTGTCATTTCTGGAGCGGTGAGGCCAAGAAGTTGGGCTTTGTCCAACAGCATTTCTTCAGGTGACGTAGTGAAGTCTGTTTTCTGGTAATTTCGGAACCCATCAGCAACGGGTTCAAGCACAGAAAATGAATCCGCATCTGTCTGCGCTTCGCTGGCATCGCCGCGGCCAGGAAGGAACGGCACATCCATGCCGCTTGCATCTTCAACACCGACATTGCCGGCAAGTACAATCACATCGGCAAGGCTTGCACCATGCTTTTCAGCAATCGGTTCCAGAATACCCAGCACTTTAGCTAATTGAGTTGGCTTGTTAGCTTCCCAGTCTTTTTGCGGAACTAGCCTAATACGGGCGCCATTTGCTCCGCCGCGCATGTCCGAACCACGGAATGTCGATGCGGAGGCCCA
>CETK01129702.1_pt1 | contig 12622 bp, 11 predicted proteins | sample 361431 | NCBI WGS metagenome assembly CETK01 (sample SAMEA2622452, study PRJEB7988) | marine metagenome | biome: marine biome (ENVO:00000447); feature: surface water layer (ENVO:00002042); material: "saline water (ENVO:00002010), including plankton (ENVO:xxxxxxxx)" | depth 5 m | reverse complement strand
CCAGAGTTAAAAGTTAAAAGAAATAACGTTGCAGAAGTAATTTTACCTGATTTAAATTTAAAAACAGAAACAGTAATTCAGCTTTTTAAAGATGTTGACTATGATTTAAGAAAAGTAAGAAGTGATAAATTGGTTAAACCTATATATTTTACACAATTTCCTCGAGACTTGGATAATCTTCAAAGCGTGCAACTCAAGAAAGAAACTTTTATAAAAATAGTTTTACCATTAATCGTCGCTGAGAATGAAAAAATTTTAGACGATAGAGAAAAATTAAAAATATTATCTAAAAAAAAATTTACATCTGACTTGGAAAAACAATGGTTAAGACAAAAGCTTTTAGAGTATAAAGTTAAAAGAGGGGATTTAAGTCAATTAATGGTTAGAATGGATGTTATTCCGGCTTCAATAGCATTAGCGCAAGCAGCAAAAGAGAGTGGTTGGGGCACATCAAGGTTCGCTTTAGAGGGAAATGCTATCTTTGGTCAATGGACTTGGGATGGCCAAGGTATAGCTCCTTTAAAAAGAGATGGTAATAAAAATCATAAAATTTTGAAATTTCCAATTTTGCGAGCTTCTGTGAAAGCATATAAAAATAATTTAAACACTCATAAAAGCTATTCGAAATTTAGAGAAAAAAGAAAATCTTTAAGAGACAAGAATAAGACAATTTCAGGATTAAAATTAACTGATACTCTTAAAAGTTATGCTCAAACTGGATCTGAGTATACAAAGATTTTAAATCAAATAATAAAACAGAACAGATTGTCTGATTTTGAGCCTGTTAGATTAGTTAACTCTGTAAAGCAAGTAGAGTTGAATTCATAAATTATTTTTCACTTATTACAAACTGAATACCTAACCATCTCCAAAAATTATTATTCTCTTTTAAAGAGCAATTAATTCTACCTCTTTCACCAATAAATTTTTCAGTAATTGTTATTTCTAATAAATTTTCTTCTGAGAAAAAAATTTTTGAATTTCGCCATTTGTTTCCTTCATTTGAAAAACAATTGATCTGTTGTAAATTTTTTATGTTATCAGCAAACTTAATTTCGACTTTTGGTGGATTTTTTGATTGTGCAAGGTACCTTTCTTCTGGAATAATATTTTTGTATTTAAAGGGTAAAGTTTTCATTAAAGTTTTAAATCGTTTTATTTCTCCGTATTTTTCATTGATTGGAAATCTGGGCAGTTCCCATAGATCTTTAGTTTCGTCTATAACCCCTGAGTGTTGTCCAAAAGCATATTGAAATCCTAAATCTTTAATTATTTTTTTAAATTCAAGACTGTATTCTCCAAATGGGTATGAAAAAAATTTTGAGTTTTTTCCAAGTTTGTCCTCAAAAATTTTAATCGATTTTAATATATCATTTTTAATTACTTCTGGGTTTTCATCAACTAAATATTCATGAGAGTGACTATGATTACCTATCTCGACATACTCTGAATTATAAAGTTCTCGTATTTGTTCCCATGTCATATAATTAAACGAGCCAACTTCTCTAGTGTTAACAAACAGAATAAATGGAATTTTTTTCTTTTTTAAAATTGGCCAGGCATTATTATAAAACGATAATAGACCATCATCTACAGTAAAAAGAATTTTTCTCTGAGATTTATCTTTTGACAGACTTTTTTCAAAATCTTTTGGGTGAATAAACTTAATCTTCTCGCTCTCAATAATAGCGAGTTGCTCTTTAAAAATATTTAATTGAATATTAGTAGACGGATATTTACTTTCATCAAATCTGTGATACATAATTGATATTAAACCAAAATCATCAAAATTATATTCATCTTGGGCAAACAACTTTAATTGATTTGTTTTTAAAGCTGTAATAAAAATCAGTATGATAAAAAATTTTTTAATTATTAATTGCATTGGCAAAGATGATAAATTAGGTTTACGAATAAATAAAGATTTTTTTATAAAAAATTTTGTTAATCAAAAAAATAATGAAAATCTTACATCTCAAATCTTAGAATTTTTAAAATCGCATAACGTTAAATTAGATGAAAATTTCAGTGTTATAGTAAATCAAGGACCAGGCAGTTTTTCCGGTGTGAGAATTGCATTATCAATTGCAAAGGGAATAGAAATAGCGAAAAAGGTAAAAATATTTGGATTTAAAAATAAGAATTTATTGAGATTTGATAAGGAAAACATTGAGAAATTGATAAGCAAAAATTTAATCGAAAACAAATTGATTAAGCCACTCTATTTAAGTTAAGCTAATTATATGAGTATAATTGAGGAAAAATGTAAACAAAAAGGTGTTAGGCTAACTGACCAAAGAAAAGTAATAGCTAAAATCTTATCAGAGTCTAAAGAGGTATATGGCTCCAAAGACCACCCGGATGTAGATGAACTACACAAAAGAGTAACAGCCATCGATGATAAAATAAGTATTGCAACTGTATATAGAACTGTAAAACTTTTCGAAGAAGCTGGAATCTTGGTAAAACACGATTTCAAAGCGGGAAAAGCTCGGTATGAAATTAATGATGACCACAATCATTTGATTGATATTAATAGTGGAGAAATAGTTGAATTTGTAGATAAAGATATTGAAGAATTACAAAAAAAAATTGCAAAAAAATTAGGTTATAACCTTGTTGATCATAAGTTAGAATTGTACGGGTCAAAAATTAAAAAATAAATTGGAAAAAAAAATATTTATAAAAACTTTTGGATGTCAGATGAATGAATACGATACTAACCGTATTTATGATCTTGTAAAAAAAATTAATTATAAAAAAACAGTAAATTTAGAAGAAGCTGATTGCTATGTTTTAAACACGTGCCATATTAGAGAAAAAGCAACAGATAAAGTTTATCATGATGTTGGACGAATAAAAAAAAATTTTAAAAGTAAAAAAAAACCAATCATAATTGTATCCGGATGTGTTGCTCAGGCTGAGGGGGAAATTTTACTTAAAAGAGAAAAATATATCGATGCTGTAGTAGGACCGCAATCTTACCATCAGTTAAATAATATAATTCTAAATATAGAGAAAAAAGGGTCTAATAAGATTAACTCAACAAACTTTGATGTCGTTGATAAATTTGATACCCTTAATTCTATTAAAAATTCATGTAGTAAAATTTCAACATTTTTAACCATTCAAGAAGGATGTGACAAGTTTTGTAAGTTCTGTGTTGTACCTTATACAAGGGGTGGCGAATACTCCAGGTCAACTATTGAACTGTTGAATGAGTGTAAAAATTTAATAAGTAATGGAGCGAGAGAGATTACTTTAATTGGTCAAAATGTGAATGCTTATTGTTATAAAGATAAAAAACTGTCTAATTTGATAAGATCAATATCAAAATTAGAAAATTTAAAGAGAATAAGGTATACGACTTCTCATCCTAGAGATTTTAGTAACGATTTAATAGAAGCTCATGGGGAAGTAAAAAAATTAATGCCATTGATTCATTTGCCAGTGCAAAGTGGTTCAAATAAAATTTTAAATGCAATGAACAGGAAGCATACAATCGAAGATTATCTAAAAATTATTGATAAATTAAAAAAGATAAATCCCTCGATAAAATTTTCAAGTGATTTCATTATTGGTTATCCTGGTGAAAGTGATAATGATTTTGATGATACGATTAAGCTACTTAAAGAGGTTCAATTTATTAACTGCTATTCTTTTATATTCAGCCCAAGACCTGGAACACCAGCAGCTACAATGAAAAAGGTTGATATTAATATTGCTAAAGAGAGATTAAACATTTTTCAAAAAAATGCTGAAATAATTAAATTAAATTATAGAAAAAATCTTTTTAACAAAAAATCTTCAGTTTTATTTGAAAACTTTACTAATGGGGGACGTGAGTTTTTTGGAAAAGATGAATTTTCTAATTCTGTAATTGTAAAATCGAATAAAAATATAAAAGGTGAAATAAAAAAAGTAAAAATTGTAGGTGGAAATCAAAATTCTTTGATTGGAGAAATTGATCAAAAGCCAACTAAAGAGTACTTTGCTGCATAAATATGTCTGAGATAAGCAAATTAGATCAAAACTTTTTAATTAAAAAAATTGATAAAGAAACCGTGAATGTTCAGATTACTGACAATCAATTACTTATGAGTATCGTAGGGCAATTTGATCAGAATTTGAAAGAGTTATCAAAATTAACTAATACAAGTGTATTTTTTAGAGGAAATTCAATAACCTGTAAGGGTGAAGGTGAAAAAATAGAAGTTTTTTGTGAAGCTATAAAATTTTTGATAAGCAAGTATTTTTTAACAAAGATTATTGAAAAAGAAGATATAATATCTGCTGTGAATAAGAATATAGATCTTGAAACATCAAACGTAAAATCGTTTAAGCAATTAATTAAAACACCTAGAAAATCTGTTATTGCAAGATCAGAAAAACAATCTGATTATATAAAAGCCTTAAAAGAAAATGATATTGTGATGTCTTTAGGTCCTGCAGGAACTGGAAAAAGCTTTTTAGCAGTTTCAGTAGCAGTAACACTATTAATTGAAAAAAAAATTGAAAGGGTAATATTGTCAAGACCTGCAGTAGAAGCAGGTGAAAAACTTGGTTTCTTACCAGGAGATATGAAAGAGAAAGTGGATCCATATTTAAGACCTTTGTATGATGCTTTATATGAGCTTTTCGGAGCTGATAAGATTGATAAAAAGATAGAAGCAGGAGAAATTGAAATTGCCCCCTTAGCATTTATGAGAGGTAGAACGCTTAAAAATTGCTTTGCAATACTAGACGAGGCACAAAATGCAACAGAAACTCAAATTAAGATGTTCTTAACAAGAATAGGAGAAAACTCAAAACTCGTAGTAAATGGTGATCCATCTCAGATTGATCTAATTAATAAATCAAATTCTGGTTTAATAAAATCTAGAGACGTTTTAAAAGATTTAAAAGAAATAAAAATAATAGAATTTGACCATACTGACGTTGTTAGACATCCTTTAGTTTCAAAAATTATTAGGGCTTATCAAAATAAAAGCACTGATGATCAAAATTAATGTCCTCTCAAATAATTCTGCTTGGAAGAATTATATTAGAAACCCAAATACTTATTTTGAGCAAAAATTAAAGGAATTTAATTTAAGAAATAAATTATACAAAAATAAAATAATTTTTTGTACTTTATTATTATCGGGTGATCTCGAAATTAAAAAATTAAATAAAAAATTTAGAAAAAAAAATAAAACAACCGATATTTTATCATTCCCATTCTATAATAAACAAGATTTAAAAAAAAAAATTAGTAATAATAAAGAAATTTATTTAGGTGATATAATAATAAATTTGAATAAAATTAAATTTAAAAAAGAAATTAAAAATTTTAAAAAAGAATTTAATAAATTATGGATACATGGCCTTGTTCATCTGTTTGGCTATGATCATAAAAAAAATAAAGATTTTCAAAGTATGTTAAAAATTGAAAAAAGATTTCTTTCATATTTAAATTAATGATAGAGAAATACCTTAATAATCGATTTTTTACATTAATTTTAACTCCTTTCATTTTAGGTTGTCTGTCAGTATTTTCTTTTCAACCCTTTAACTTGACTGTAATAAATTTTTTTATTCTTCCCTCATTTTTTTATTTGGTTTTCTACATAAAAAAAAAATCAAAAAGTACTTATAGAAAAAAACCTTTTAGAAAAAACCTTTTTATGTGCAGTACTTTTTTTGGATTTGGTTTTTATTTAGCCGGAATACATTGGATAACATATTCTTTAACCTTTGATGAAAATTTTAAATTTCTTATCCCTTTCGCTTTAATATTAATTCCACTATTCTTAAGTCTTTTTATTTCATTAACTATTCTAGCAATCGGAAATTTCATAAATTTAAATTTTTCTTCAATAATCTTATTTTCAAGTAGTTTAGCTTTTTCTGATTATTTAAGATCTAAAATTTTAACAGGTTTTCCATGGAACTTATGGGCTTATAGTTTCTCATCGGTGACAGAAATTATACAGATCGTAAATAAGATAGGTTTATTTGCTTTTAATTTATTATCAATTACAATTTTTGTAGCACCAATAATTATCTTTTTCAAAATAGAATTGAGTAAAAAAATTTTATTGTCATTCGCATTAATATTTACTCTTTTATCTTTGTATCTTTATGGAAGTCATTCAATAAATCACAACCAGGATTACTTAAGTAAAGTTAAGGATAAATTCTACATTAAAGCGATATCACCAAAATTTGATCTAAAGTATGGATTGTCAAGTGATGAAATAAAAACACGACTGCAGGAATTAATCAAATATAGTAGCCCAGAAAAAAATATAAAAACACTTTTTGTATGGCCTGAAGGTGTTTTTAGTGGCTATGACTATAATGATATTTCACAGTTTAAAAATATTTTTTCAGAAAACTTTAATAAAAATCATTTTATTTTATTAGGAGTGAACAGATATGATAGTGAAAAAAAAAGTTATTATAATAGCCTCGTAATTGTAGATAACCAGTTTAAAATTATTCAAGAATATAAAAAAAGAAAACTTGTACCATTTGGAGAATTTTTACCAATGAGTGGTTTTTTAAATAAATTTGGTTTTAAAAAAATTACTGAAGGACATGGTTCATTTTTAAAAGGAGATAAATCTGAAAATTTAAAATTAGAAAATTTAAATATTTTACCTCTTATTTGTTATGAAATTATTTTTACAGAACTCACACAGCAGTCATCTAAGAATTCAAATTTAATAATTAATATTTCAGAAGACGGGTGGTTTGGAACTTCAATAGGTCCACAACAACATTTTATTAAAGGAATTTTTAGAGCAATAGAGCACAATTCTTACTTAGTTAGGTCAGCCAATAAAGGAATCACAGCTATAATAAATAATAAGGGAGAAATTGAAAAGAAACTAAACCCCTCTGAGATAGGATATATTAGTCAAAAGATACCATTAATAAAAACAAATAAAAAAAATAAAAATGATTTGATCTTTTTTATACTTTTATTTACATATGCTCTATTCTTTAAATTTAATAAAAAAAGAAATGCATAAAAATAATTATTTTTTCACAAGTGAGTCAGTTTCAGAAGGTCATCCAGATAAAGTTTGTGATAGAATATCTGATATGGTTGTCGACACTTACTTGTCAAAAGATCCATTCTCAAGGGTAGCATGTGAAACACTTACAACTACTAATAAAGTTGTTCTTGCTGGGGAAACGAGAGGTCCAAAAATTAAAAAAGACGATTTAATAGAAAAAGTACGTAAATGTATAAAAGATATTGGATATGATCAAAGTGGTTTTAGTTGGAAAACTGCTGATATTGAAACGTATTTACATGAACAATCTTCAGATATTGCTATGGGTGTAGACTCAAGAGACAACAAAGACGATGGAGCTGGGGATCAAGGCATAATGTTTGGATATGCATGCAGGGAAACCGATGAATTAATGCCGGCTCCTATACATTATTCACACAAAATTTTAAGACTCATGGCAAGTGATAGAAAAAAAGGAATTTTGAAAGGTATAGAACCGGACTCCAAAAGCCAAGTTACAATGCAATATGAGAACGATAAGCCAAAAAAAGTTACATCTGTGGTTATATCTACTCAACACTCAAGTAATTTGAATCAAGATCAAGTTAAAAGCTTAGTTGTTCCTTATATTAAAAAGGCAATTCCAGAAATGTATTTAGACAATTTAAATCCTAAGGAGATTTACATAAATCCTACTGGTCAATTTATAATTGGTGGCCCAGACGGTGACACAGGTTTAACAGGAAGAAAAATAATTGTAGATACTTACGGTGGAGCTGCTCCACATGGAGGGGGAGCTTTTTCAGGAAAGGATCCAACTAAAGTAGATCGGTCCGCTGCTTATGCAGCTAGGTATTTAGCAAAGAATATCGTCTCCTCTGGAGTCTCTGATAAATGTCTCATCCAATTAGCTTACGCAATTGGTGTGTCTAAGCCCTTATCTATTTTTATAAAATTAGCTAGTGGAGATGATCTCAAAGTTGAAAAGATAAATAAAATCATAAACAAAAATTTTGATTTATCACCACGAGGAATTAGGGAAATGTTGAAGTTGAACAAACCAATTTATGAGGTTACTTCTGCGTATGGACATTTCGGTAGAAAACCTAATGATAATGGCGAATTTTCATGGGAAAAAACTGATAAAGCTGATTTATTTAAATTGTAATCTTGAAAAAACCATATTTTTCTTCTAAAAGTATATAAATTATTAAAATTTCAAAATGGGCAGTTGCCCATTTTTTTTTAGGAGCAGTAAAAATGTTAAATAGAGGTTTAGATAAACTCGAACTTTTAAGAATAGTTGAAGCCGTAGCTAATGAAAAATCTATAGACAAGGAACTTGTTATTAGTTCTATGGAGAGCGCAATACAAAAGGCTGCACTAACAAAGTTTGGGAACGATAACAATATAGAAGTGATCATCGATAGAGATAGTGGTGAAATCAAAATTCAAAAAGTACTTGATGTTGTTGAAAATGTTGAAGATCCAGCAAGGGAGATCGAAATTAACCAAGCATTAAAAGCTAACAATAAAAAAGATCCAGTAAAAGTTGGAGATAAAATTTACGAAGAACTCCCTCAAATAGACTTTGGTAGAATCGCAGCTCAAAGTGCTAAACAAGTAATAAGTAGTAGAGTTAGAGAGGCAGAGAAAAATAGGCAATACGAGGATTTTATTGACAAACAAGGCCAGATACTTAGCGGTATAATCAAAAGATTAGAATATGGAAATGTCATAGTTGATTTAGGTAAAGCTGAAGGAGTAATAAAAAAAGATGAACTAATTCCCAGAGAAATTTTAAAAACTGGAGATAGAGTAAAAGCCTATTGCTATGAAGTTAAAAAAGAAATAAAGGGACATCAAATTTTTTTATCAAGAGCTCACCCACAATTTCTAGCTAAATTATTTTTTCAAGAAGTACCAGAAATCTACGAGGGAACGATAGAGATAAAATCAGTAGCTAGGGATCCAGGAAGTAGAGCAAAAATTTGTGTTTTCTCGCAAGACTCTTCAATTGATCCTGTTGGAGCTTGCGTAGGTATGAGAGGAAGTAGAGTTCAAACTATAGTGAATGAATTGCATGGGGAGAAAATTGATATAATTAAATGGACAGAGGACTTACCAACTTTGATATCCGAGTCCCTTTCCCCCGCAGAAATTCAAAAAGTTCTTATAGATCAAGAAAATAAAAAGATTGATATAATACTTACAGAGGAAAATTTAAGTAAAGCAATAGGAAGAAGAGGGCAAAATGTAAGATTAGCATCAAAACTAACAAACTACGAGATAGATATATTAACTGACAAAGAGGACTCTGAGAGACGTCAAGCAGAGTTTAAAGATAGAACAGAAACTTTAATAAAAAATCTTGAAGTTGATGAAACATTAGGTCAGCTTTTAGTTTCAGAAGGTTTTATCTCAATTGAAGAAATTGCACAGTCGACGCCTGATGACATTTCAAAAATTGATGCTATTGATGAGGAAACAGCGAAAGAACTTATTGAGCGTTCCAAAGAAACTTTAATTAAAGAAAAGGAAGCAGTATCATTAAAACTTAAAGAACTAGGTGTTGACGAAGAATTGATAAATTTAAAAGGAATGACACAAGGTATGCTTGTCATTTTAGGACAAAAAAACATCAAGAAGATAAACGATTTTGCAGACCTGTCATCAGATGAATTAATAGGAGGGTTTGATGAGATAAAAGGAAAAAAAATCAGAATAGATGGATATCTAGAGGAATTCTCACTTTCTAGAAAAGAGGCCGACGAATTAATAATGGCCGCAAGAGAGATAGCGTATAAATAATGTTATGGAAAAAGATAAAAAAAAAACCCTTACTATTTCGTCAAATTTTAAAAATAAGATTAATACAGGATCTTTAGCTCCGAGCGGAAAAAAATCCTTTTCTATAGAAAAAAAGAAACATTTTAAAACAAATAAATCTACTGGCAGACCAGCTCCATCTTCAAATTTTAATAAAAATCAAGACGTAAAAAAGAAAAATTTTGCCAGGAAGTTCATTGAACAACAAGCGACAAAAGATTTTATTAAAAAAGAAAATAAGCCTGCTGGAAAAAGTAAACTAAAATTAAAAGCACCTATAGATAAAAGAGACTTTAAACTGACCGTTTCCAGAGCTTTGAACGTTGAAGAAATTGAAATTAAACAGAGAAGTTTAGCTTCAGTTAAAAGAGCAAGATTAAAAGAGAAAAAAACCAAACCAGAAAGTGAAGAAAAAAAAGAATTTAAAAAAGTTATCAGAGAAGTAAAAATTCCTGAACAAATAACAATCCAAGAACTTTCCAATCGTATGGCAGAAAAATCAAATGAAATTATTAAATTTTTGTTTAATATGAAGGTAGTAGCTACTATTAATCACAATATTGATAAAGATACTGCTGAATACATAGTAAAAGAATTTGGACATATACCTAAACTTGAAGAAAAACCAAAAATTGAAACTAGCAAGGTTAAAGAAAAATTTGAGGGAGATGTTAGATCCCGACCACCGGTTGTTACTATAATGGGTCATGTCGATCATGGAAAAACTTCGCTACTAGACTCTTTACGAAACACAAATGTAGTATCTGGTGAGTTTGGTGGTATTACTCAGCACATTGGAGCATATCAAGTTAAGACAACAGATAAAAAATTAATAACCTTCATTGACACACCTGGACATGCCGCTTTTACGGAAATGCGTGCTAGAGGATCAAAAATCACAGATATTGTAGTGTTAGTTGTTGCTGCAGATGATGGAATTAAACCTCAGACAATCGAAGCAATTAAACATGCAAAGGCTGCAAAAGTTCCAATCATAGTTGCAATTAATAAATGTGATTTACCTGAAAAAAATATTAGCAAAATTAAAAACGAGATGATGCAATATGAATTAATAGCTGAAGATTTAAGTGGTGACACACTTTTTGTTGAGGTTTCTGCTCTTAAAAAATTAAATTTGGATAAATTAAAAGAAAGTATTTTGCTACAATCAGAAATTCTTGATTTGAAGGCATCTTACAGTGATACAGCTAAAGGAGTTGTCTTAGAGTCGAAAATTGACAAAGGAAAAGGACCTGTATCAACTATTCTTATAAGCAACGGCAAATTAAATAAAGGGGACTATTTTATTTGCGGTGACACATGGGGAAAAATTCGAGCAATGATTAGTCATGAAGGTATAACTGTAGATGAGGCTTTTCCATCAATGCCTGTGGAAATACTCGGTATGAATAGTACTGCATACGCTGGGGCAGAGTTTATAGTTACAAATGATGAGAATGAGGCAAAGAAACTTGTAGAGTTTAAAAAAGATAGTTCTGTTAAAAATAAAATTTTACCTCAAGACAAAACAACTTTATTTGATAAATCAAAAAGTAAGGATGAATTAAATATTATTATTAAATCAGATGTTCAAGGTTCAAGCGAAGCTATAAAAATGGCAATAGACAAAATAGAGCATAGTGAAGTAGAGGCTAAAATAATATTGTCAGATATAGGAATGATAAATGAAACGGACGTATCTTTAGCGAAAGCTTCTAATGCGATTTTAATTGGATTCAATGTTAAACCAAACAGAGAGGCAAAAAAACTTGCTGAAGAACAAAAAATCGATATCAAATTTTTTAATATTATTTACGAAGCGTTAGATTATGTTGAAAAGTCTTTATCAGGATTATTAGAGCCGGATATTAAAGAAAGAGTTTTAGGAAGTGCAGAAATTCAAAAAATATTTAAGGTATCTAATGCAGGTAAAATTGCGGGTTCTAAAGTTATAAGTGGTGAAATTAAAAGTAAGTCAAAAGCAAGAATTATAAGAGATGGGGTCGTAGTTTATACTGGAGAAATATCATCAATTTTTAGAGAAAAAAATCAGGTTAAAGAGGTAAGCACAGGTCTTGAGTGTGGAATAGGAATTAAGGATTTTATAGATTTTAAAGAAAAAGATTTAATAGAGTCTTATTTATCAGAAGAAATAAGCAGAACTATATAAGGGAATATGAATAACCAAGTGTCGCAAAAGCCATTTAGTCAAAGACAACTCAGGGTAGGAGAATTAGTTAAACAAAACCTAGGTGAGCTATTTATAAGAAATGAAGCTAAAATACCATCTATTAACTCAAAGCTAATAACCGTAACAGAAGTCAGAATGACACCAGATCTAAAAACAGCAAGAGTTTACGTCATTCCGTTAGGCGGTATAGATACAAAGGAAACAGTAAAAATCTTGACGGAATACTCTCATCTTGTTAGAAAAGCGCTGTCTAAAAGGCTAGATGTAAAGTTTCTTCCTAAACTCACATTTGTTGAAGATAACTCATTTGAATATGCTGAAAAGATTGAAAGATTAATTAAAAAAAACAAAGACAATGATAAAGAAAAAAAAAGATACAATTAGAACACTGGCCATACATGCAAAAGATGTTGGATCTACAGAAATACAAATAGGCTTACTAACTGATAAGATAACAAAATTATCAGAGCACTTTAAAAATTTTAAAAAGGACAAACATTCAACTTTAGGTTTGACGAAATCAGTAAATAAGAGAAAAAAACTTCTTGCTTACCTTAAAAAGAAAAATGTTGATTCCTATCAAAAGGTCATCAAA
>CETK01075199.1_pt1 | contig 12625 bp, 10 predicted proteins | sample 361431 | NCBI WGS metagenome assembly CETK01 (sample SAMEA2622452, study PRJEB7988) | marine metagenome | biome: marine biome (ENVO:00000447); feature: surface water layer (ENVO:00002042); material: "saline water (ENVO:00002010), including plankton (ENVO:xxxxxxxx)" | depth 5 m | reverse complement strand
AGAAAAATTGTATTAATATTGGTCAAGTATGAATCATGATACAATTACAACATTTTCGAATGAATGGTGGATATTTATTGCATGCACCATTTTTGCAATAATATTTCTTATTTTATTTTCAAAAAGGCTCTCTTTAAATTCAAAAAACAGATTAACAAATCTTCTAGCTTCGATCTTTATGTGTGAACTTGTTTTAATGAACTTATATTATATTTTGAAAGGCAACTGGATTCTTACAGAGTCACTCCCACTACACTTATGTTCTATAATGTGGATCTTTTCAATTGTCTTTCTTTTAACGAGAAGTCAGTGGTTATTTGAAGTACTTTTATTTATTGGAATGCCTGGTGCTTTTCACTCGCTAATCACTCCAGAACTGACAAATGGAAATGACCTAATAAATAAAATTGAATTTTTTTTTAACCATGGTGGACTCGTTTTTGTTCCTCTGTTTGCAATTTTTTCACTCGAAATGTGGCCAAGGAAAGCCTCATGGATTAAATCATTTTTTGCATTACAAATAATAGCTTTTTTAGTTTTCATAATAAACAATTTAATTGGCTCAAACTATATGTTTTTAATAAACCCTCCAATTGCTAATAATCCATTAATTCCTGATGGTAATACATTTTTTGGTAAATGGCCATTTTATATTATTATTTTGGAATTTGCCGTACTAATACATATTGTGTTAATCTACCTTCCTTTTAAACTGAAGGGCAAACTAATCCGGTAGATTTAATTTGGTTTCTTTAAGAACTAAACTAGTTTTTTTAATTTTACCATCATCAGTCAATACTACTAAATTTTTTTCATCTATGACTGACTTATATATATTTTTTATGTTGTAACAATTATTAAAACCTTTGCCATATCCGTCTTCAAAACATAGCTTTTGTATAAAGTAATTTTCTTCATCATAATACATATATATCATTGCATCTAGAGCTGAGCCTAGCTTAAAACACCTTTTTGTTTGTACATAAAAATTTTCAAAATCTATTTTAAATAAGTCATAATCAACATGACTTACGCTAACTAAATGTTCGGCGACAGGCTGGACAATGACACTTCTTGAGGGCGGGATGTAATTTAATACCGATTCAAATTGAGCAGGGTTTAATGAATACTTTTGCATTACAATGAGATTATACCTATCGTAAAGAATATCATTTATTTCTGCTCTATCTAAGTCATCAATAATTTTTGAGTTTGAATCCTTTTCTGCGTTGTCAGTGGCTAAATATATTTCTTCTTGAATTTGAGCAATATTTAACTTAATTAGTTCAACAGGTAAAAACTCTGTTTTTTTAACCAAGGTTTTATAAATCCATCTTGTTTTTCCTGAGGGTAAAATAACGCTGTACCACTTTTCATTTTGACCATTAGTTTCGTAAATTTCACCAAAAAAGGCATGCCCAACTATTGGAGATGACGTAGTTGGACTCATCCTGATATTAATGTCGGTTTTTACTATTTGTATGTAATCTTGACCAATTGACAGTTGATTAATCAACAAAAATAAGATAATAATCTTTCTCATAAGCTTCAAATATAGCAAATGTTTTGTGATTATTGAAAGACATTCAACCTCATAAATAACAATATAACAGTTCTAGTATATAGCAAACGTTCTAACTAGAAAATATATATGTATAACTTTTTTTTAAAAAAATTATACAAAAAGATGATTAATAAGTGTTATTGTTTAAAAAAATAATTGTAATTTTGAGTCAAAGAATAATTTTATGAAAAAATTTATACCCTTATACATATTACTGCTGTTATTTGCATTTAATCCATATAGTGCGAAAAGTCAATGTACAATAACAGACGCAACAGACTGTCAATGTTTAGATCCTTCGGAAACTGACTGTGACCTCTTACCTGATATTCAGTTGTCTTGGTTTGGCGTTATTGATGTTAGTGATGGACCCACTGAATATCCCCAGGAGGGCGCGGGTTCAAACAACGGAAGGCTTAGACTAAGCGCATCAACTCCGAACGACGGTGCTGGCCCACTTACAGTAAGAGGTGTGGATGAGAATGGATGGGCGTGGTTTGTTTGCGGAACTGACACAATCATCGATACAAACCCAGAGTCCAATTTGTCTGATTTTTACTGTGATAACGGTGAAACAGCGAGACAAATCACCTGGCAAAGAATTTATCACAGAAACTCTGATGGAACAATGTCTTATTACGATAGAAAAGCGGGTAGCATGACCTATCATCCAACCCATGGTCACAACCACAGTGACGACTGGGGCGTGTTCTCTTTAAGAAAGATGGACCCTAATGAACCAAATCCATTAAATTGGCCAATTGTCAGTGATGGTGGTAAAATGGGGTTTTGTCTAATGGACTATGGTACATGTGGCACAGGGCCTAACTCAACATACTATGGCCACTGTAGAGATGAAAACCGATACAGTCCTGATTACCTCGAATATTTTCCAGAATTTAATGATGGAACAAATGGAGGCACAATCAAGTTGAACGAAGATTATCCAAATTTTGGATTAGGTGGTGGTGAATATGGCTGTAGTCCCATAGAACAAGGTATTTCAGCTGGCTGGTTGGATTTGTACGGGGAATGGTTAGATGAACAATGGATAAATCTTGAACCTGGTTTATGCAACGGTATGTACTGGATAATTGGGGAAGTTGATAGAAATGACGATTATTTAGAATCTAATGAAGATAATAATTGGACAGCTGTTCAAGTCGAACTTACTCAACAACTCGACGGCGACGGATATAACATTCAGATTATAACTGATCAGGAGGGGAACCCTAATATTTGTAATGGTGAAGTTTTAACATTAAGTGCTTCATCTTTAGGAGCTGATTCTTACAGTTGGTCCACAGGAGAAACTAGCCAATCAATTGAAGTAAACGAAAGTGGGGACTACACTCTAACCACCTCAAGCCTGTGTGGAGAATCTGAGTCGACAATAACAGTCACTGTCAATCCTCCAGTTGAATTACCATCATCCGATAACGTATCTATCCAAACTGGTGAGAGTGCCGAGCTTACAGCAACTGGATCAGGTACAATTTTGTGGCAGGATGCTTATGGGAACACTATTTATGAGGGTGATAATTTTATTACTGAACCCTTGTCTGAAAACACAGTATTTTATGTAATAAATGAAGAAGTTATAATTGAAGCTCCTGAGGAACTAGCCACCGGTGCTACAAATCATCAAGGTGAAAGCTTCTACAGTAGCGGCGTATACAATGGCGGGTTAGTATTTGATGCTATCGAAGAATTCACTTTAAACAGTGTAAAGGTTTACACCGACTATGAGGGTGAGAGATTAATTGAGTTGATTGATGAAGGTGGTAATATACTAATGTCATCAATGTTTGATATACCAGTTACTTCAGATAATGGTTATGTTATCAATCTAAACTGGATAGTCCCCATGGGTAATAACTATACTATCACTACAAATTTTGATACAAATAACGATAACTTTGATTCTAACAGCCCAATGCTTAGAAGAACTACCGATGATTTACCACAATACCCTTACATAATTGATGGTCTTATTGAAATTAGTGAAGGTATGTATAACAACGGTGAGGGACCAGGTTACTCCACCTCTTATTACTATTACTTTTATGATTGGAAAATAAATAATGAATGGAATATCGGTGAATCAACATGCTTGAGTGAAGCGATTGAAGTAAACGTTAATATTGCCGAATCCATAATTATGGGTTGTATTGATGTAAGTGCATGTAATTTCAATATTGATGCCAACACTGATGATGGCACTTGTGAGTACCCTTTAGAATTTTACAATTGTGACGGAACTTGTATAAGCGACATCGATGAAGACAGTGTCTGTGCTGAACTAGATAATTGTCCCAACCTCTATAATCCTAATCAGTTAGACTTCGATAACGATGGTGTTGGAGATGCTTGTGACGGCTTATCAATTAGTGAGAGTGAAAGTTATTTTACAATATTTCCAAACCCAGCCAATGAGTATTTAAATATTACATTTAATAGCAATTTTGCTGACACAAAATTAAAAATCTACAATAGTTTAGGAAAAATTGTTCGAAATTTAAATATTCAAGACGCTTCAAATAACGAGTCTATCATCATTGATACAAATGATTACCCATCCGGTCTTTATTTTGTTGAAATATCAAATAAAGACATTTCGATAAAAAAATCATTTACAATCAATAGATGATAATTATTAAAATAATTAAAAAAAACTCCTTCAAACTAGCCCTTTTAATAGGGCTAGTTTGTTTTAGTCAAAATATAAATATCGTTGACATTTTTAGCAGTGAAAATTCCCCAATAGTCTATGATGATATTAACTGTTTAGAATTGGACTCTAATAACCATATATGGATAGGAACCTCACAGGGACTAAGTATATTTAATTTTGAAAACAATGAATGGTATAACTTTGACTCAAACCTATCAATTGCCCCCTGGTGCTGTGAAAATAATTTAGAAATTATGTCGCTGGAGTGGGCGGATGAAATTAACACAATGTTTGTGGGCACTAATAGTGGAATTATTTCATATTCAAATAGTTTTTCTGATATAACATTTTCTGAAGAGAATTGGGAAATAAATATTGGTAGTGAATGCAGTGCAAATAATAATATTATAAATACAATTCTATATGATGACAGAATATGGGCTGGTGGAACAGACGGGCTGTGTGTGCAGTTTTTTCAGGGGAAAGAGGAGTGGTCACTATTTAACACTCAAACGGGTTTTTTTTCAAACAATTACAAAAGCATTAAAAAAAATACCAACAACGGCCTAATTGGAATTGGAACAATGAATGGTGGTCTGATAACTTATAATGGTGAATTCATAAATTATTACAGCGAAAACTCTGGCATTCTTGACAATTCAATACTTGATTTGGCATTTGATTTAAATGACAATATTATTGTTACATCTCCACAAGCCGGGCTTGGTATTTTAACCAGCAGCGGTAATTGGATTTGGTTAAATACAGTAAATTCAAATATTATTAGCAATAGCCTCAAAAATGTTATTGTAGATAGTAACAACTCTGTTTGGATAACTACGCTACAAGATGGAATTTCACAATACTATAACAATAATTTTTATAATTATAACACTGACAACTCTTCACTGACTGACAATGAAATTAATTGTCTAATTGTTGACAATGAAGAAAATTTATGGTTAGGTACAAAGAACAGTGGACTAATAAGAACCGAAACTTTCTATTCAAATATTTCTGAAGAATCTTTAGATGAATATCAAATAAATTTCAAAAAAAATGGGATAATTATATCATCCCAAGGCTGTGGTCATTTAAATATCTTTGATATTTCCGGGAAATTACTACATAACTATGATTTCTTAGATGGCGAGTCTGAAATAAGCACACAAGGTTTCAAACCTGGTTTTTATTTAGTTAAAGTAATAATTAAAGGCTCTGTTTCTACAAAAAAGTTTATAAAAAGCTAAATATTTCTTGAATGAAAAATGAGGTTGACTGCTTGCTTAATAGAGTTATCACCAATTGAATAATAAGACATCTTACCTTCTTTACGAACATTTAAAACATTTGATTTTTTCAAAATTGATAAGTGTAATGAAACTATAGGCTGGTCCACATTTAATAATTGTGAAATTTCTGATACCGAGACTTCTCTCTTGTTATATAATATCAAAATTATTTTAATCCTAATTGGGTGTCCTATAGATTTAAATACATTTGCTGTTAAAATTTCCTTCATTATTGACTAAATCTTTTTTCTTAATCTCGCCACAGGAATTAATAACTGTTCTCTATACTTTGCAACAGTTCTACGAGCTATCTTGTACCCCTTCATCTTGAGAGTATCAACTAAAGCCTGATCATTAAGTGGTTTTTGAGAATTTTCGTTCTTTATAAGTTCTTTTAATATGCTTTTAACTTCCTTGACAGAAATTGTTTCACCATCAATCTTAGAAATAGACTCGGAAAAGTAAAACTTAAGAGACTTAATACCATAAGGTGTTTCAACATATTTACTATTAATTACTCTAGAAATTGTTGATATGTCTAATGAAACGTCTTCTGAAACATCTTTTAAAATCATCGGTTTCAGGTCTCTTTCGTCTCCGGTTAAAAAGTATTTTTTCTGTATTTTGATTATACTTGAAATTGTAGAAACAAGAGTTTGTTGACGTTGATTAATAGCGTCAATAAACCACTTAGCTGAATCAAGTTTTTGCTTTAAAAAAGATAGAGCTTGTTGATTTTTTTTACTAATCTTTCCGTCATTTTCTTTATACATCTCAAGCATATTTTTATACTCTTTACTTATTTTAAGGCTGGGAGCATTTCTTGAATTTAATGTAAAATTAATTTCATCGTTGTTGATTGTTACAGCAAAATCTGGAATTATTTGCTGAGCAAATCTTGTTTGACTGGAATTTGAGGCTGGTTTTGGGTTTAATTTTTCAATTTCCTTTATGGCAAGTTTTAATTGCCCTTCATCAATTTTAAATTGATCACATATTTTTTTATAGTGCTTGTTAACAAATTTATTGAATGAATTATTTAAAATTTCATTCGCTAGATGAATACTAGGCGTCCTAGCTTTACGACTTAACTGTATTGTTAAACATTGTTGAAGATTCAACGCAGCGATGCCAGGTGGGTCGAAACTTTGAACTAGTGATAAATTTTTTTCTACCTGATCTACATTTGAAATTATATTGTATTTGAAGATTAAATCATCAATTATTTCATCAATACTTCTTCTAATGTATCCATCCTCATCAATGCAGCCAATTATGTATTGTGCTATTTTTTTATCATTTTCGGATAATTTATGCTCAGACAACTGAGAATTTAGCAAATCTAAATGGTTAACCCCACCGACAATTGGAATGTTGGATTCATTTTCATCATCTTTTGAATAATTATCGGAATATAGCTTATAATCAGGGGTTTCATCATCTGACAAGTATTGTTCAATGTCAAAATCATTCTCGCCGCTTAATTCACTTTCATCATTAAATTCATTTTCATCATTAAATTCATTTTCACTAATAATTTTCTCATCATCTAGGGCAGGGTTTGTTTCAATCTCTTCCTTAACTTTTTGTTCTATCTCCAATGTTGAAAGTTCGATCAACTTCATCAGTTGAATTTGCTGAGGAGATAATTTTTGTTGTAATGATTGATGAAGAATTTGTTTTCCCATTATTTAGAATTCAAGGTGATTTGGATATCTGGGAAACGGAATTACGTCTCTAATATTAGTCATCCCGGTAACAAATTGGACTAATCTTTCAAATCCAAGTCCGAACCCACTGTGTGGTACAGACCCAAATTTTCTAGTGTCTAAATACCACCACAACTCTTTTTCTGAAATTGATAAGTCTAACATTCTTGACCTCAAAACATCTAATCTTTCCTCTCTTTGGGAACCTCCAATAATTTCACCTATCCCCGGGAAAAGCACATCCATAGCAGCAACTGTTTTGTTGTCGTCATTTAACCTCATATAAAAGGCCTTAATTTTCTTTGGATAATCAGTTATTATTACCGGAGATTTAAATTCTTTTTCAACCAAGTACTTTTCATGCTCAGATTGTAAATCAGCACCCCAATCACTTATTAAAAACTGAAATTTCTTTTTCTTATTTTTTTTAGAATTTTTTAAAATATTGAAAGCATCGTTATATTTTATATTTACGAAATCATTATTTATTATATTTTCAACAGAATTGATTAAAGTGGTATTTGAACGAAGTTCTTTTTTGAGGTTTTTTTCTTCATTGTGTTTTCTTTGCGATAAAAACTCTAAATCTTCATGGAAATTATCATAAATATAGTTGCAAGCAAATTTAAGCAAATCTTTCGCCAACTCTACATTATCAGTTAATTTATTGAAAGCTACTTCAGGCTCAACCATCCAAAACTCAGAAAGATGTCTTGAGGTATTTGAATTCTCAGCTCTAAATGTTGGCCCAAAAGTATATACTCGTGATAACCCCATTGCAGCTAATTCTGCTTCTAACTGTCCCGAAACAGTTAAGTTTGATTCTTTGGAGAAAAAATCTTTTGTGTAATCAACATTTCCCGAATCATCTAGTGGTATACTTTTAAAATCAAAGTTGGATACTTTAAACATTTCTCCTGCACCTTCAGCATCTGAACTAGTGATTATAGGTGTATTAATGTAAAAAAAATTTTTACTATTGAAAAATTGGTGAATTGCAAAACTTAAACCATGTCTGATTCTAAAAACAGAACCAAATGTCCTAGTTTTCATTCTTAAGTGGGCATTTTTTCTTAAAAATTCAAGATTATGTTTTTTGGGTTGAATTGGATATTCATCAGGATGCGATTGACATATCAAATCAACGTGTTGAGCTTCAAGCTCAACTTTTTGGCCTGAGCCCTCAGATTGAACAAGTCTTCCATGAACAGAAACACTTGCTCCTGTATTTAAGTCTTTTAAAATACTATCAAAATCTGAAGAATTATTTATAACAACTTGTAGTTCTCGAAAGCAAGTACCATCTGTTATAGTCATAAAACTAATGCTTTTACTTACACGTTTATTTCTAACCCAGCCCTGAACAATATAATTTTGATTCAATTGTCCTTGGTCTAAAATTTCTTTTATAATAACTTTGTACATATTCGTAAAGTTAAATTTTTCAATTTAAACAATGTATATTATTAAATTAATTATATTGTTTATAATATTCAAAAAATGACTCAAAGAGACTATAAGTTACTTGAAAAAATCAATAATCCAAATGATTTAAAAAAAATCGATAAATCAGAACTGGAATCTGTTTGTAAAGAACTAAGAGATTTCATAATTGATATAGTTTCCGTAAATGGCGGACACTTTGGTGCAAGCTTAGGAGTGATTGAATTAACAGTTGCACTTCATTATGTTTTTAACACACCAGATGATTTAATCGTTTGGGATGTAGGGCACCAAGCATATGGACATAAAATAATTACTGGGAGAAGAGACATTTTCCATACAAACCGAAAGTATCAAGGAATAAGTGGGTTTCCCAATCGAGACGAAAGTAAATACGACACATTCGGAGTGGGCCACTCCTCAACATCTGTTGGTGCAGCTCTAGGAATGGCTGTAGCGTCACAACTCGACTCAAATAATAAGAAACAACATATTGCTGTAATAGGTGATGGAGCATTAACTGGAGGCCAAGCATTTGAAGCATTGAATCATGCTGGAATTGAAAAGTCTAATTTACTTGTTATACTAAACGATAACTGTATGTCTATAGACCCTAATGTTGGAGCTTTAAAAGAATACTTGTTAAAAATAAGTAAGTCAAAAACCTACAACAGAATTAGAGACGACATTTGGGATTTATTATCTAATCTAAGTTCGTTTGGTGACAGCGCAAAGTCAATTGTAAAAAAGGTAGAAAAAGGACTCAAATCAGCCATGCTAAAGCAAAGTAATTATTTTGAATCCTTAAACTTCAGATATTTTGGTCCAATTGATGGCCACAATACCATTGAATTAATAAACACACTTAATGACCTCAAGAACATACCCGGGCCTAAACTTTTACATTGTTTAACAACAAAAGGAAAAGGTTATGAGCTTGCTGAAAAAAATCAAACGAAATGGCACGCACCAGGATTATTTGATAAGGAATCTGGAAAAATTAATGTAGGTGATAAAAAAATAAATAAACTCACTAAGTATCAAGATGTTTTTGGCAAAACTATTATTGAACTTGCGAAAAAAAATAAAAAGATTGTTGGTATAACTCCAGCCATGCCCTCCGGCTCGTCACTTAAATATATGATGGCTGAAATGCCTGACAGAGCATTTGATGTGGGAATTGCTGAACAGCATGCAGTCACGTTCTCTGCAGGATTAGCCACTCAAGGTTATATTCCGTATTGTAATATTTATTCTACTTTTCTCCAAAGAGGGTATGACCAATTAATTCATGACGTTGCAATACAAAAGCTACCTGTGATTTTCTGTATAGACCGAGCTGGGCTTGTTGGTGAAGACGGTGCAACTCACCAAGGCTTATTTGACTTGGCCTATCTAAACTGTATCCCAAATATGATTATTTCCGCACCCCTTAATGAAATAGAGCTAAGAAATCTTATGTATTCTGCACAAATGAATTTAAATAACCCTTTCGCAATTAGATACCCAAGAGGCAAAGGAGTTATTGAGAATTGGCAAAAACCTTTTGAAGAAATTGAAATTGGTAAAGCTAATATTATTAAAGAAGGTCATAAAATTGCCGTTCTTTCTCTAGGTCATATTGGGAATACCATTATTGATATAAATAATACTCTATCCAAAGTTGGTAAAGCAATTGGGCATTTTGATATGAGATTTTTAAAGCCGCTTGACACTAAATTACTTCATAGGGTTTTCAAAGAATACCAGACGATTATTACCTTAGAAGATGGATGCCTAAAAGGAGGTTTTGGTTCATCAATATTAGAATTTGCTAGCGATTCAAATTACAAAAACGATATCATAAGATTTGGAGCTCCTGATAATTTTATAGAACATGGTTCTCCGGAGGAACAAAGAAAAGATTGTGGTTACGATAAGGATAGTATATTTAAAAAAATCAAATCATTACTATAATTTGTGTTCTTCCATAAATTTGGTGGTGTAATCTCCAGATCTAAACTTATCATTTTCCATTAATTTTCTGTGAAAAGGAATTGTTGTCTTAACACCCTCCAAAACAAACTCACTTAAGGCTCTTTTCATCTTAGATATTGCTTCATCTCTAGTTTGAGCAACAGTAATAAGTTTAGCAATCATAGAGTCATAAAAGGGGGGTATAGAGTAGCCTGTATAAACGTGTGTATCAACTCGGACACCATGTCCACCGGGCTTATATATATTAGTTATTAGACCGGGACATGGCATAAAGTTATTTTCCGAATCTTCAGCATTTATTCTGCACTCTATTGCATGTAAAATTGGTTCATAATTATTTCCGGAAATTTTAATACCTGCAGCTACTTTTATTTGCTCGCAAATTAGATCATAATTAATAACTTCCTCAGTCACCGGGTGTTCTACTTGAATTCTTGTATTCATTTCCATAAAATAGAAATTTCTATTTTTATCAACCAAAAATTCTACAGTACCAACTCCTTCATAATTAATACTTTTAACCGCTTTTATAGCGGCTTGACCCATTTTCTTTCTCAGCTTATCAGTCATAAATGGGGACGGTGACTCTTCAACTAATTTTTGATGTCGCCTTTGAATTGAGCAGTCTCTCTCCGAAAGATGACATGCATTGCCGAATTGATCACCAACTACTTGAATCTCAATGTGTCTAGGCTCCTCAATTAATTTTTCAATATACATATCGTCATTGCCAAAACCAGCTAGTGCCTCCTTTTTAGCTTCGTTCCAAAATTTGGTGAGGTCATTACTATTCCACACGGCACGCATGCCCTTTCCTCCACCACCAGCAGAAGCTTTTAACATAACAGGATAACCCATATTTTTAGCTAAATTTGTAGCCTCATCCAAAGTTTTCACTATTCCATCTGAGCCAGGTATGACAGGTACACCCGCTTTTTTCATAGTAGCCTTAGCTACAGCTTTGTCTCCCATTTTATTAATCATTTGGGAGGATGCACCTATAAATTTGATATTATGTTCTGAACAGATCTGTGAAAATTGTGCATTCTCAGCTAAAAATCCATAACCTGGGTGGATAGCGTCTGCGTTGGTAATTTCAGCTGCAGAAATAATTTTGGGGATGCTCAAGTAAGACTCGGAACTTTGGGGGGGGCCTATACAAACAGCTTCGTCAGCAAACTTTACGTGCAAACTGTCAGCATCTGCAGTTGAGTAAACAGCAACTGTTTTGATGTTCATTTCCTTACATGTATTTATTACCCTTAGCGCGATTTCTCCTCTGTTGGCAATTAGAATTTTATTAAACATACTAAAGTTTTAATTTTTATCTACTAAAAATAATGGCTGATCATATTCGACAGGCGACATATCTTCAACCAAGACCTTAATTATTGTCCCGCTTATTTCTGATTCGATTTCATTAAATAATTTCATAGCCTCTACAATACCAACAACTGAACCGGTCTCAACCTTATCACCAACACTTACAAATGGATCTTTTTCTGGACTAGGCTTTCGGTAAAATGTGCCAATTATCGGAGACTTGATAACTTCATGATTGCCGCTCGATAGTGAGTCACTATCATTTGTAATTTCAACAGGTGTTTCAGGCGCAGTTTCTTTTTGATTACTGGAGTTAGTTGCTGTAGGTTGAGGAATTGGCACTATGGGTTGTTGTACAACTGGCTGCTGAACAACTGGCTGCTGAACAACTGGCTGCTGACCGGTTAATAAACCTGTTTGACTTTCTAAATTTATTTTACCTTTTGGTGGTGATTTAATACATATTTTGACATCACCCATCTCAAGGTTTACCTCAGTTGCACCAGATTTAGCAACAAATTTTATAAGTTCCTGTATTTGTTTTAAATTCATATTATTTATTTTTCTTTGATAAATTTAAAAAAAATTTAATTTTTTTAATTGAAAGTTGATTTTTTTTATATAAAAAGTTGATTTTTTAGCA
>CETK01081985.1_pt1 | contig 12637 bp, 20 predicted proteins | sample 361431 | NCBI WGS metagenome assembly CETK01 (sample SAMEA2622452, study PRJEB7988) | marine metagenome | biome: marine biome (ENVO:00000447); feature: surface water layer (ENVO:00002042); material: "saline water (ENVO:00002010), including plankton (ENVO:xxxxxxxx)" | depth 5 m | reverse complement strand
GGTAGTATACTTATTGACCATTTGAAGAATGAAGTAGGCGCACGTTGTGGTAGCCTTACAGCAAATGCAACAACACTTAATTTTGTTATGGATGTAGTAGCAGGCAGAGTAAAACCAGTAAAAGATGAATACGAAAAACGTATCCTCGATATGAAAGACATGTTTGAAGATGGTGAACGATATGAATTAGATTGGTGGGAAGATGCTTCTAATGATGCAGATCCTAAAAATCCATACTATGCTGAATCATTAGAAGAAATTAATAGATATTCAAGCACTACTACAAGTGATGCTGGCGTTACTACAACTAAGATGCCAGGTGGTACTAAAAGCGTATCCAGCGATGCAGGCACAACAACTTATAATCCAGATGGAACAAAAGCAAGTTATAAAACTCCTACCATAAAAGGTTTTAGCCAAGAACTAAAGTTTAAAGGTGGCCCACGTATTGATAATGTCAAAAACACATATAAATTGAATAGAGGTGACGTTGATGTTACCAAAACCACTGACGGTGCAGGTCGTATGACCAGTGCTGGAATCAATGCAGGAGATGCAAGTGTTAAGGTTGATAACAAAGGAAATACAAGTGCGGCTTATCAGATATCTGACCGAGATAGAATGAGAGTAAGCACACAAGCAACACCAGCCTCTAATATGAGAAATCTTAATAAACTTAAAAACATAGGAAGTAGATAATGTTGATAAGAGATATTCTTACAGAAAAATGTTGGGATGGATACGAAAAGAAGGGCATGAAAACCATGTTCGGAAAACGTGTACCCAACTGTGTTAAAAGAGAAGATATCTCAGATGTAGAAGAAGACCTTAAAGCCTGGTTTGGCAAAGGCAAAAAAGGCGGTGCTGGCGGTGGAGGCTGGGATCGTTACAACACTAAAGGCGAGCGTATTGGAAAATGCGGAGACAGTAAAAAAGGCGAAGGCAAACCCAAATGCCTAAGCAAATCACGTGCCGCAAGTTTAAGAGCTAAAGGCGGTAAGAAAGCTATTGCAAAAGCAGTAAACAAAAAACGTAGAGAAGATCCCAACAAAAATCGTAGAGGAAAAGCCAAAAACGTTTCTAATAAAACAAGGAAATCGTAATGGAATGTAAATGCGAAAAATGTGGACATGATTGTCATTGTGGTCAAGAATGTCAGCAATGTCCTAATGATGTTTGTACAGGATGTGAATGCAAGCACTGTAAATAATGTCGATAGATCCTAAGTACGATTTAGATGAACACGAATTATGGATAAAATATCCTCAATATCATAAATGGTGGAATAAATTATATCTAGCACAAGCTATGGGTTATTCATGTGGACCAGGTGCTGTTCCTATTCCAGAAACTAAAGAGTATGTTATAAGACCAGTATACAACCTAGCAGGTATGGGTTTATGTACAACTATAAAAACACTACAAAAAGGTGACGTAACAAGTGTGCCACCAGGATACTTTTGGTGTGAATATTTACAAGGCAATCATTACTCAGTAACATATCAGAGACATTTTCACAATGAATGGAAAGTTTTACATTGTTGGCAAGGATTTAATCATAAAGAAAATGTAGTTAAGTTTTACAAATGGATACGCAGTGACTATGCACCAGAATTACCATATCAATTAATCAATCTAATTGCTGTGCCGTACATAAATGTTGAATACAAAGGCAATAACCCGTTTGAAATACATTTTAGACCTAGTGGCAATCCTGACGGTACTTCTGATAGTCCTTGGAACGAATACATACCTATATGGGAAAGTACCACACAAGAAGAAAAAGATAAATTAATAGAGCAGGGATATAAATGGTTAGACAATCCTTTTGATGATTGGGAAAAAGATATACAACCATATATGCAAGAAAGACGTTTAGGATATTATGTACGGTAGAGTTGATTTATCTAAAGTTGAGTATAAACTAGACAAGGATATTATACACCATCGGCCAACTTACGAAGAGGCAAGTGGTGTATATGACGCTTATTGCAAATACAAAAATTTTACAAGTGTTATTCCTTTATATTATGGAGATATTGAATTACATGACTGGAATTGCTTATACCAAGACGGAAAACTTGTTGCTTGGGAGCAAACGAAACTATATCCCAAGGATTTGATAGCACACAGTTACCAATTTGCATGGACATACGATAATCCACTGGCTGAAATAGGCTGGCGTTTTAGTCATCATGTTCCGGCATGGCTTAAATCAAAAGGCTACAAATATCTATATCTAGGAGATCATCACGAATATAAATCTAAAATACAAGGGTATGAGATCCTAGGAGCAATAAATACATAGTAAACAAAAGGAACTCCACATGAGTAAGTTTGAATTTAATTTTACCGAAGATCAGGTTATAGAACTTCTTCACGGTAATAACGAAGCTAATCAATGGTACGAGGCAATGGAAGAGATCTTGCCTTACTATGAGATTAACACGGTAAACAGAGTAGCAGGTTTTTTGGCACAATGCTGTCATGAAAGTGCTAACTTTAGAATCAACGAAGAAAATCTAAACTATAGCAGTAAAGCATTGGACGCAGTTTTCGGCAAATACTTTGTAAGGGCTGGCAGAGACAGCAAACCTTATCATAGACAGCCTGAAAAAATTGCAAATATTGTGTACGCTAATAGAATGGAAAATGGTGATACAGCTAGTGGTGATGGATGGCGTTTTAGAGGTAGGGGTATTATCCAACTAACGGGTAGATACAATTACACGCAGTTTGGTAAAACTCTTGGCTATACAGCTGAACAAGCTATTAAGTATATTAAGACCAAACCCGGTGCATTAGAAAGTGCATGTTGGTATTGGAAAACAAATAAGATTAACAAGTATTGTGATGCACAAGATATTATTACAATGACAAAGCGTATTAACGGTGGAACTATTGGATTAGCAGACCGTAAGAAACATTATGCTCACGCACTCGAAGTGCTAGGTGGTACATGGGAACCTCCTAAAGTAGTACATAGTACTGTTAGAAAAGGAAGCAAAGGTGAAACTGTTAAAGCAGTTCAAAAAGCCTTGGGCATATCAGCAGACGGTGACTTTGGTCCAGGGACTGAAGCCGCAGTTATGCAATGGCAAAAGAGCAGAGGACTAGTACCTGATGGTATAGTAGGCAAAGCTACTCTTGCCGCAATGGGAATTAAGTAATGCTAAGTCAACAATGCAGAGCACATTTGAAAGAAGTAGATGAAACTGCTTTTCAACATATGTATCAAGCATTAAAAGTTGCTGTTAAATTACAACTATTAGTTCCTGCAATTATAATTCATGCATTTGTGCCTAGATTATTTACGCACACAGGCACTAATGTTATGAACAACATATTGGAGAAAAGACGTGGGATGGATAAAAAGTAGAATTAGCGAACGTACTTCGTGGGACGGAGGCGTACTAATCGCAATGGGATTGATTGCATTGTTTGCAACAAATCTTATTAAAATCGCCGCCATAGCCGCAATTGCATACGGTGCATGGACTATTTGGAAAGGTGAATAATGTCTATTATAGAAACTAATTTCGGGCATAAATTAGACCCAAAAAGAATTGCAATAGGTTCAGCTTCAAATGTAAGCAAGCAAGGAGCCTTTTATGTATTTCAGATAAGGGTTGATGCAGACGATATTAGGGAATATTCGTTTTCTAACCAACAAAGAGCTGTGACTATGAGAGCAATACTTATTGGACATTTAGAAAATAAAATTAGACAACAAAATAGAAAGACTGCATGATGTGGGATATTTGGACAGCATTATTATTTTTAAGTATAGCATTACCAATTTCATTATTGGTTATGGGATTTTTAGGATGGGCTGATTCAAAACAACAGAAAGGCAAAAAATAATGTGGGAAATGATTGAACGTATGGCAACTGATAGACTATGGATATACACAGCTCTAGCTGGTAGTGTGTTTGGTGCAATTTTTATTGCTTATATTAGCACTACAAGAATAGGTCTATGGTTTTATGCACAAGTTGATCGTATCTTAGATTATCTAATTAAGCGTTGGGGCTGGACATGGTTAGAACAACCAGAAGATGCTTGGCGCCAACGCTATCCAAAAATAACAGCAAAAATTGATGAACTAGAGAAACGTATAAAGCAGTTAGAGAAGTAAATGTTTTGGCTATCTGACGAACAATTGGCTGAACGAGAACGCAAACGCCAGGAACGTGTACGCAGATTATGGGAGAAGTTACGCAATTGGTGTAACATAGATAACATTGTAGATGCTTCAGTAGACTTGTTCTTAATATTATTCGACGTACTAAGTTCGCCTATACTAATTGTAATGCGAGTGATACGTTATATCATAGGCAAATATATGTTAGGCGGAGTCAGAAACAAAATAAAGCAAGTAGCACATTGGACAGAAGGCAAACATATAATAGTAAAGATCATAGTGTGGTTGCTAATAATATGTGTAGCAGGAGTTGTTCTCACATTGATGTGGATATTTGGACAAGCATTTGCAGAGTTCATAATGGAAGAATGGGGTCATCAAGCAATAAATTTAGATGAATAACAATATTACCATTGACAATCCATACTAACTACTATATTATAAAAACAATAACTAAAGGAGGTACCAATGCCTATACGAACATTTGGACCAAGTGAAATTGCTAAACTAAAGCAATTAATGAATGAAGGTATTCAAGTGACCGGAGAAGTCGAAGCACTTAGAGAAGGTCTTAAAGATACAGTAAAAGCTATCAGTGAAGAAATGGATATGAAGCCAGCTACACTGAACAAAGCAATTAGAATTGCATACAAAAATGAGTTTGCACAAGTTCAAGATAGCTTTAGTGCAGTTGAAGAAGTATTACAAGCGGTGGGCCGAGATACTTAATGCTAGACTTAGTAGTTACCGAAGTACAACACTACACTGATAAACTTTTTAGAATACGAACACAAAGACCCAGCAGTTATAGATTTACTGCTGGAGAATTTGTGATGATTAAGCTAGAAGGTACTCCAGAAAGAGCTTACAGTTTGACAAGTGGGCCTTATGATGATTACCTAGAGTTTTATAGTATTAAAGTACAAGATGGACCACTTACTAGTAAACTACAACATATCAAAGAAGGTGACATGCTAAAAGTAGGAGTTAAACCTACTGGTACATTAATATTAGCAAACTTAGAATTGGGTGGGGACTTGTGGCTATTAGCAAGTGGTACAGGTATAGCACCATTTATAAGTTTGTTACGTGATCCTCAAACCTTCGAACTTTTTGATAATATACATGTCACCTGGACCGTTAGACAAGCAGTCGAGCTAGAAGCATATAAAGATTTTTTATACAGTTTGCCTATTAAATTTTTTCCGACTGTTACACAAGAACATTATGAGAATCAAGGCAGAATACAAAAGTTTTTGAATCATGGTGTACTAACTGTTGACAATCCTGATAAACAACGTATAATGATATGTGGCAGTATGTCATTTAATAATGATCTTAAAGAACGTTTTAATAAACTAGGTTTCAATGAAGGTAATAAAAAGACTCAAGGAACCTTTGTACAAGAGAAAGCATTTGTTGGCTAATGTATGTTGATGCATTAATAGATAGAGATAAAGATATAATACATGTTGTTGAACGTGTAAATGGTAAACGTGAGTTCAGAGAATATCCTGCACGTTACTTGTTTTATTACAAAGATGCTCGTGGCAAATATGAAAGTATTTTTGGCGATAAACTAGACCGTGTAGTAACTACTAGTGGTAAACAGTTTAAGAAAGAAAAGAAACTGTATAGCAGTCAAAAGCTATTTGAAAGTGATGTTAATCCTGTATTTAGATGTTTAGCTGACAATTACTTGGGAGCAGATACTCCAAAGCTACAACAAGCATTTTTTGATATTGAGGTTGACTTTGATCCTGAGAAAGGATTTGCAGATCCTAGTGATCCGTTCAATCCTGTAACTGCAATCAGTGTACACTTGGATTGGATTGGCAAAACCATATGTTTGGTTAACAAACCCAAAACACTCACAAAAGCTGATGCACAAACTATTGTGGATAGATTTGAAGATACAATACTGCTAGATACTGAAGATGAACTGTTAGATACATTCTTACAACTGATAGATGATGCTGATGTAATGAGTGGATGGAACAGTGAGGGATTTGATATTCCATACTTGGTTAATCGTATCGCAAGAACTATGGGCAAAGAACATACAAGACGTTTTTGTTTGTGGGGAAAGTATCCAAACAAGCGAGAGTTTGAACGTTATGGTAGAGCACAAGAAACTTATGATACAGTAGGTAGACTGCATTTGGATTATATGGAACTTTATCGCAAGTATACATATCACGAAATGCACAGTTATAGTTTAGATGCTATTGGTGAATATGAACTTGGCGAACGCAAAACAGAATATCAAGGTACATTGGATCAACTGTACAACAACGACTTTGAAACATTTATTAGATATTCAAGACAAGATGTTGACTTGCTGGTGCGTATGGACAAAAAACTACAGTTTATCGACTTGGCAAATGTTATTGCACATGACAACACAGTTCTTGTGCAAACAACAATGGGTGCAGTAGCAGTAACAGATCAAGCTATTCTCAACGAAGCACACAGTAGAGGATTGATTGTTCCTGATAAACAACATGACAAAACACAAAAACACTATCCACAAACTTGTACAGCGGCTGGTGCATATGTTGCAACACCGAAAAAAGGCTTTCATGAATGGATAGGCAGTATGGACTTGAACAGTCTATACCCAAGTATCTTACGTAGTTTAAACATGAGTACAGAAACTATTGTTGGTCAAATAAGACACACATTAACTGTGCCTATGTTAAATGAACACAAATGGATAGTTGCAAGTGCATGGGAAGGCAAGTTTGCATGTAGAGAATATGAATTGGTTATTGAAAAAAATGATGAAACACTGCTATATATTGACTTTGAAAATGGGGAAGAACTTCAAGGTACAGGTAAAGAACTGTATCAAATAATATTTGGAAGTGGACAACCTTGGGTATTGAGTAGTAATGGTACTATACTTGACCAAAGCAAAAAAGGTATCATTCCAGGCTTGTTAGAACGTTGGTATGCTGAACGTAAAGTTATGCAAAAAGAAATGCGTGAAGCAAGGGAAAGTGGTGATGTTGAAAAAACTGCTTATTGGGATAAAAGACAGTTGGTTAAAAAAATTAACTTGAATAGTTTGTATGGTGCATTGTTGAATCCAGGCAGTAGATTCAATGATCCACGTATGGGACAATCAACTACACTGACAGGTAGAACTATTGCAAGACACATGGGTGCAAAAGTAAATGAACTATTTACTGGTAAGTATGATCACGTAGGTGATGCAATAATTTATGGTGATACAGATAGTGTATACTTTAGTGCTTATCCTGTATTCAAAGATCAGATTGAAAACGGCGAGTTTGCTTGGGACAAAGACAAAGTTACAGAACTTTATGAAACTGTTTGTGAACAAGCTAACGAAACATTTCCAGATTATATGGCAACTGCACATAACGTTCTAAACAAAGAACAAGGTAAAATTATTGCGGCGGCTAGAGAAGTAAGTGCAACTGCTGGTATATACATAACTAAAAAACGTTATGCTATTTTAGTGTATGACAATGAAGGTCATAGAGAAGATACTGATGATAAACCAGGCAAAATAAAAGCAATGGGCTTGGACCTCAAAAGGTCAGACACACCAGCATTTATGCAAGACTTCTTGAATGAACTGTTACTTAAAACACTAACAGGCACAAATGAAGAAGAAATTATAGAACGTATAATTGAGTTTCGTAGTGAGTTCAGAAACATGCCAGCATGGCTTAAAGGAACACCCAAACGTGTGAACAAACTTACACACTATTACAATAGTGAATATATGATTGATCCAAAAACAGGTGATGAGATATACAAAGGCAAAGCTAATATGCCAGGTCACGTTAGAGCGGCAATCAATTACAATAGAATGCGTAGAATGAACAGTGACAGATACAGCATGGAAATTATGGATGGTATGAAAACTATTGTGTGTAAACTAAAGCCAAACCCAATGGGTTTCACTAGTATTGGCTATCCTACAGATGAAACAAGACTTCCAGAATGGTACAAAGAACTGCCGTTCAATAGTGAAGAAATGGAACAAGGCATCATTACAAAGAAGATAGAAAACCTATTAGGTGTAATGAAATGGGACTTAACTAAAGCAGAAGATAAAACTACATTTGACAGTTTATTTGACTGGAACTGACATAAATAAAGTACGTACATAATAGTACGTTTGGCTTTATTAGGACCGTTTAGGCATGACAGAACTAGAACAGATAGAACAACTCACATCACGTTTTTGTAGAAAAATACCAACAACAAAAGAATACACAGATAGGCTAGCCGAAGAAGTAGAACTAATACTCAAGCATAGATTCGTCAAACATTTTGTAAGAGTACATGAGATATTAGAACTAGCAAAAGACTTTCCACACATAACTAGAGGATCAGCAGGATGCAGTCTTGTGTGTTTCCTTATGGGCATAAGTGATGTAGATCCAATTGAACAACAAATACCACTAGCACGTTTTATTAATCCAAAACGTGACGACTTACCAGACATTGACTTGGACTTTCCACATTGGGCTCAAGCAATAGTAATGCAACGTGTATACGACAACTGGCCCAGACAAAGTGCAAGAGTATCAAACTTTGTAACTTACAAACCCAAAAGTGCATTGCGTGAAGCATGTAAACGACTTGGAGTACCACACAACAAGTTGGGCAGAAACTTTCGACTTACAGAAGTTATTCCAGGACAAGAAGGCGAAGCAGAACGCATAGCAAGAAAGCTGGAAGGCAAGAAAAACTATATCAGCAAACACTGTGGTGGTGTACTTATATTTGATAGAAAGGTACCCAAAAGTCTTATCAATGGTGAGAATCAAATACTATTAGACAAGTATGAGATAGAAGACCTTGAACACTTTAAAATTGATATACTTGCAAACAGAGGACTTAGTCAACTATGGGAGATAAATGGCAAGCAACCAATGGAATATCCGCAGTATGATGAAAAGACTGCACAACTGTTACAGCGTGGTGATGTATTGGGTGTTACACAAGCGGAGTCGCCAGCAATGCGTAGACTGTTTAGAGCATTGCACGTAACCAACAGAGATGACTGCACATTTGCAACTGCACTGGTACGTCCTGTAGCAATGCAAGGCAGACGCAAAGCCAGTTTCTTCAATGATTGGAGCAAAGACAAATTTAACGAAACAACTGTATACGAAGATGATGCTATCAAACGCATCAGTAAAATACTAGGTTGCAATTACTATGAAGCTGATATGTGGCGTAGAGCATTTGCCAAACGCAACGAAGAAAAAGTTATGCAGTTTTATGAACTAATTGGTAGCCATGTCAAACGTGATGAGATTATGGAAGATCTAAGACAACTAAGTGGGTTTGGTATATGTAGAGCTCATGCTATAAACTTGGGTAGGCTTATATGGAGTCTAGCATATGAGAAAGCCCACAATCCACAAAAGTTTTGGGAGGCGGCACTCAAACACTGTCAAGGTTCGTATAGACGTTGGGTATACAAAAGAGAAGCACTATTAAACAATGCATTGGGCAATGTGTGTGATTTGTATGATCCTGTAGACGAATACAAACGCAAAGGCTATTGGACCAGCAGTCAGTTCTTGCCCAATACATTTTTAAAACGCAGAGGTGGTAAAGCCGCTTTTTGTGGTATAGTAGCCAACAGTAGGGTATTCAAAAGTGAACGTGGCAAGTATGTAACATTTGTAACACTTGGTATTGGAAATGGTGAATACATAGATGTAACACTGCATGATCCAATCAGCACAAGAAAATATCCAATACTTTATGGGCACGGATTTTTAAAAATGAACAACAGAACACAGTATATTGATGCTAAACAATGCAGAGGATTAACTGTTGACAAACTAGAAAAACTAAGTTAAAGTAAATTATGCGTAAACCTCCTTTAGTTCATATATATGAACACGTAGAACCTGGCAAAGATATTGTTATAGTTGCAAACAAAAATGGTTTGTTAGACTTGGCTAATGCATTGCAACACGCAAGTAGTACAGGAGTCGCTATGACAAAGATCTTTACGGGAGACGGACACGAAACAAATGTTATTGTTTGTAAGGAAGGTGACGATACAGTTTGGGAAAATTTAGAAGTTCCGTACACATCTAATATGTTCAATGAAGAAAGAGATGTATATGTTCCAAAAGAAAAACTAGAACCTCTTGAATATTATTTTAACACAAAACAAACGAAAGAATAGTTATGGATGATGAACAACTTGAATATGCTACTATTAGGCAACAAAATCTTGTAATGGAGTTAATTGAAGAAGGATTATCACCTTTGGCTGTGGCTTCAATAGTACAAGCTAGTGCAACTAAAATGTATCGAACTATGCTAGATGATGAAGAATTTGAAGACTTAATGATTACAGTAATGAATACAAACAATAAAAATGCAAATACTTTCCACTGATGCCTTGTTTAGATTTGCATAGAATGCATGTACATGAAGCATGGAAAGCAGTTGACAAGTTTGTAGAACAATGCTATTATAACAACAATAAACGGTGCGAAATTATTTGCGGGCAAGGTTTAATTAAACAAGAGATTGAAACTTGGCTCCACCTAAATACATATGTGAGGGAGTACAAATTAAACACCCGCACACAAGGCAGTTACAACATAATACTACTGAAAAAGGATCGAAAATGAGAGATTATTTAAAAGATATTGTGCAACATACACATGGACTTGGATTTATCGAGTCAGCAAAAATCGTCAATGAAGATGGCGGAACACAACTAGAAGCTATGGATGATGATCGTACAGTTATTGTACAAGCAACATTTAAAGAGCAAGTACCAGGACTAAGTGGTACTTTTGGTTTGCCTAATCTTAGCAAACTAAACATTTTACTTAACATTGATGAATACAAAGAAAATGCAAACATCACTGTTAATGAACAAGAACGTAATGGAGAAACTGTTCCGTTTGGTTTGCATTTTGAAAATGCAAGTGGCGACTTTAAAAATGACTACAGATTTATGAGTAAAGAAGTAGTTGAGGAAAAACTAAAAAGCGTCAAGTTTAAAGGTGTTAGTTGGGATATTGAAATGGAACCCAATAGTGCAAGCATTGCAAGATTTAAAATGCAAAGTCAAGCTAACGGAGAAGAAACTGTGTTTGTTGCAAAGACTGAAGGTAATGATTTAAAGTTTTTCTTTGGTGATTCAACTACACATGCTGGTAACTTTGTATTCCAAGCAAATGTACAAGGTGCATTAAACACAGGTTGGAGTTGGCCCGTAGCACAAGTGCAAAGTATTTTAAACTTGCCTGGGGATATTACTATGAAGTTTAGTGATGCAGGTGCGGCAATGATAACAGTAGATAGTGGTATGGCAACTTATGACTATATCCTTCCAGCACAAAGCAAGTAAATGGGCAAGCATATAAAAACATCGTTGGATTATGAAATGATCTATAATCTAGCAAAAGAAGTTTTAAAACTTGATCCAGATAATCCTGTACTTGCAAAATATCTTGCTATGGAAAATTTTGAAGGTGCTGAACTTAGGAAAGTATTACAAGTTAAATGACAACAGATTATACAACTGAAACAGACTTAACTGCAAGACAAAGTGACTATGCAACATTCTTGCCAGCACTTAGTACTTTCTATGCTCTGTTTGTAGGTAGGCAAAGACGAGGCTTAGAACCATTAGACGAAAATAAGAAAGGTAGTGGGGAACCTTATATCCCACTCAATCGAATTCCCTCGCACCTCACAAATGGAGTTGAAAGTATAAACTGGCTTGCTAAAGAAGGTATGTGGCGTTACAAGTGGAGTTTACACAGTGCAGGTCATGCCAGTCTTGATTTACAAAAAGACATGTACAGAGAAAGTCAATACAGAGAACGTGATAGACAATACAGTTGGCTATTAGGTGATAGCGGAGGCTTTCAGATTGGTAAAGGCAAATGGGAAGGTGACTGGAGAGCAGGAAGTGGTTGTAGTCTAGCACAGAAAAAACGTGATGGCGTTCTCAAATGGATGGACGCATTTATGGACTATGGAATGATATTGGATATTCCAGCATGGGTAAGCAGAAGTCCTGAAGGTGCAAAAGCTAGTAACATCGGAAGTTATCAAGAAGCAGTAGACGGTACTGCTTTTAATAACGAATACTTTATTAAGAACCGTAGTGGCGATTGCAAGTTCTTAAATGTGCTACAAGGTGAAAACTTTGCACAAGCAGATGATTGGTATTCACAAATGAAAAAGTTTTGTGATCCAAAACAGTATCCAGATGCACACTTTAATGGTTGGGCTATGGGTGGTCAAAATATGTGTGATATTGAACTAGCACTTAAAAGACTAGTTGAACTTAGACATGACGGACTACTTGAAGAAGGCAAGCATGATGTTATGCACTTTCTTGGTACAAGTAAATTAGAATGGGCAGTGGTGCTAACTGCAATGCAAAGAGCAGTTCGCAAGTATCATAACCCTAGTTTCAACATTACATATGATTGTGCAAGTCCTTTCTTGTGTAC
>CETK01062220.1_pt1 | contig 12743 bp, 12 predicted proteins | sample 361431 | NCBI WGS metagenome assembly CETK01 (sample SAMEA2622452, study PRJEB7988) | marine metagenome | biome: marine biome (ENVO:00000447); feature: surface water layer (ENVO:00002042); material: "saline water (ENVO:00002010), including plankton (ENVO:xxxxxxxx)" | depth 5 m | reverse complement strand
ATTATCACTGCTAAACGCGCAGCTGAGTTGATGCCTTTATTGGATCCTTCAAAGTTTGTTGGGGCCTTATACGATCCCATCGAGGGGCATTGCGATCCATATGGGGTTACTCATGCCTACGCAAAGGCGGCGCGCAAAAATGGCGCCATCGTCGAAACCCAGACAAAGGTGGATGCCCTGTCGCAAGATGCTGACGGCACATGGAAAATCAAAACTATTAAAGGTGAGATCAGGGCTGAACATATAGTTAACGCTGGCGGGCTGTGGGCACGTGAAATTGGCCGAATGGTCGGTCTGGAATTGCCCGTCCTTGCGATGGAACATATGTATCTGCTTACTGAAGACATGCCTGAGGTCAAAGCCTTTAACGAGACGTCAGGTGCTGAAATGCTGCATGCCGTTGATTTTGATGGTGAGCTGTATCTGCGCCAGGAACGTAGTGGCATGTTGATGGGCACCTACGAAAAAGCGTGTCGTCCATGGTCAGAACAGACAACACCATGGTCATTCGGTCATGAATTACTTGAGCCTGATATTGACCGGATTGCCCCGTCTCTGGAAGTTGGTTTTGAGCATTTTCCAGCATTTCAGAATGCAGGTATTCGTAAGATCATTAATGGACCGTTCACATTTGCACCTGATGGCAACCCCTTAATAGGGCCTGTCAAAGGCATGACAAATTACTGGTCAGCTTGTGCTGTAATGGCTGGCTTTTCTCAAGGCGGGGGTGTGGGGCTGGCCTTGGCTAATTGGATTGTGAATGGGGATCCGGGTTTTGATGTCTGGGCCATGGATGTCAGCCGGTTTGGAGACTATGCCACCATGGGTTTTACCAACGCCAGAGTTCGCGAGAATTACTCGCGCCGCTTTTCAATTCGTTACCCAAATGAAGAGTTGATAGCTGGCCGGCCGCTTGCCACGACACCAATTTATGACCGACTGTCGGCAGCTGGCGCACAATTCGGAGCAACTTTTGGCCTTGAAATGCCGCTTTGGTTTGCTCCGGCAGGGGTGGTAGAAGAGTTCTCCTGGCGCCGCTCAACCGATTTTGCACACGTTAGCAATGAGGTGCAAACAGTGCGCCAGTCAGTCGGTCTAGCAGATATTTCAAACTTCGCGAAGTACAGGGTCACGGGAAAGAGTGCAACTGCATGGCTTGACAACATACTTGCTTGCCGTTTGCCTGGGCCCGGCCGAATGACCTTGGCACCCATGCTGAAGGAAGATGGCCGCGTGATCGGTGATTTTTCTCTGGCTTGTCTTGAGGATGGTTCCTATCTGCTGATTGGCTCTGGACTTGCTGAAGATTATCATATGCGTTGGTTTCTATCCCATTTACCAGATAACGGGTCTGTGGTCATCACATCAGAAGGGTTGGGCTTGTGCGGGCTTACCATTGCTGGTCCGCAATCACGTGCTGTTTTGGCCCGCCTGACCCCTGCAGATGTCAGCCATGAAGCCTTTAAGTTTATGGCTATCCGCGATATGAATTTAGGAATGGTTCCGGCACTTGTTGGCCGGATAAGCTACACAGGTGATCTGGGCTATGAAATATGGGTAAAGCCTGAATATCATCGCCGCCTGTTTGATGATCTTATGGCAGTTGGTGAAATTTACAAAATTGGCTTATTTGGTAGCCGCGCACTAAACGCTCTGCGTCTTGAAAAAAACTTTGGCAGCTGGCTACGTGAGTTTCGGCCGGTTTACTATCCAAATGAAACGGGGCTGGAGCGCTTCTGTGCTTTTGAAAAGGCTGCTAATTTTATTGGTAAAGAGGCAGCGGCAAAGGCTTCAAGTCAAGCTGGCGGTGCACATCGTTTGCGCAATTTTATTATAGAAACAAAGGATGCTGATGTAATTGGTGATGAGCCGATTTTCTATAAAGGTGAAATTGCTGGCTGGGTCACCTCAGGCGGGTATGCACATGCCTCAGGCGTGTCTATGGCGATGGGCTATGTGCGCACTGAACTAGCTGAACAGGAAGATGGATGGTCGGTTGAGCTTCTCGCTGAAATGCTTTCTGCAAAGATGCAAAAACAGCCTCTATTTGACAGTAATGCCAGTCGTATGCGCAGTTAACAGATAACTAGATGAGAGTAGGGGAGGCCAAGGCCTGCGCAAATATATCCTGATCACAGTTGCCTCCAGAGAGTATAGCAACAACAGTCTTGCGTTTGTCGCCGGTGTGGCTAGCAATGACTTCTTGCTTTAAGGATGCTGCCAGCGCAACAGCGCCTCCTGGCTCAACAGTCAGTTTGAAATAATCCCACGCGGTTTTCATCGCAGACAGAGCTTCCTCATCTGTAACAACTTTTCCGCCAGCCGCCTTGCTCTGCACAATAGGAAAGGTGAGCAGTCCCGGTGATGGTGTGACAATAGCATCACAAATAGATCTGGCTGAAGGGTCATTTGTCTGCCGCTTGCCCGATGCAAGTGAGCGTGCAGTATCATCAAGCCCGTCAGGCTCTACTGTGTATAATTTGGCTTGTCTGAAATGCTCACTAAGCGCAAGAGCTGTGCCAGCCATTAATCCGCCTCCGCCACAACAACAAAAAAACATATCCAGTTCTCGCTGAAGGCTGTTCAACTGTGAAGTTATTTCAAGGCCAGCTGTCCCTTGCCCTGCAATCACGCGTTCATCATCATATGGGGGAATCAGCTCTGCTGACTGTTCTTTAGCCAGCTTTGCACCAATCTCTTCTCTGCTCTGCGTGTAGCGATCATATAAGACAACATCAGCGCCGTAAGACCGGGTTCCCTCAATCTTTGCCAAAGGGGCATCTTCAGGCATCACAATTGTAGCTTTCCGCCCTGATAAACGAGCAGCAAGGGCCACGGCTTGTGCGTGATTGCCACTTGAATAAGCCAAGATAGGCTTATTCAATACACTGAGTGAAAACACAGCGTTACAGGCGCCTCTAAATTTAAAAGAACCTGTGCGTTGGAGACAGTCTGCTTTGACAAATAAATCAAAAGGCAGCTTCTGATTAAGCCTGTCTGAAGTAAGGAGCGGGGTGACAATTTTATAAGGGCCTATGCGGGTTTCAGCATCTAAAATTGACTGTAAGGATATGGTCATTCAGGAGGCCCTTCTATCCAGATTGAAAATTATGATTTTTAGTGAACACAAGCTTAATTGAAAGCAAACTTGTTTTCAGTAAAAAAACTGCCTATTTTCAAACAACCACGAAATATATGGTAACTCATAATTCAAATTCTATTGAGGGTATCCGATGTCTGACCTTTATACACATTTGCCATTTTCAGGCTCAAACACTGCCCTTTTGACGCCATTTACGCCAGATGGCAGGCTTGATGAGAGTGCCTTTGAAAAATTGGTTCACTGGCAGATTGAACAAGGCACGCATGGTCTGATTCCGGTGGGCACAACAGGTGAGTCACCGACATTGAGCCATGAGGAGCATGATCGTGTAATTGAACTGTGCGTGAAAACAGCATCTGGCCGGGTGCCTGTCATCGCCGGAGCCGGGTCAAACAGCACAGAAGAGGCTGTGCGTTTGTCTCGCCATGCAGAAGCTGTTGGCGCAGATGCGGTGCTGATTGTTTCACCTTACTACAACAAGCCAACACAAGATGGGCTGAAAGCACATTTTACAGCTGTAGCAGATGCAGTATCTATTCCAGTGATTGTTTATGATATTCCTGGCCGGTCTATTGTGCGGCTTGAAGACGATGTTCTGGCCGAATTAGCAAAACACCCAAACATTGCAGGCATAAAGGATGCCACGGCTGACTGCGCGCGTCCAACCCGCTTATTGAATTTGATTGGTGACGATTTCTGCCAGCTATCAGGTGAGGATGCGACTGTTCTGCCTTATTTGGCAGCAGGCGGCCATGGGTGCATCTCAGTGGTAAGCAATATTGCACCAGCCTTATGTTCAGAACTTCACACAGCATGGGCTAAAGGAAATGATAAGAACAGAGCGCTTGCGTTACACAAACAGCTTATGCCCTTGCATGATGCATTGTTCTGTGAAGCTAGCCCTGGGCCGGTAAAATATGCGGCTGAGCGGCTAGGGCTTTGTGGGGCAACAACACGGATGCCTCTGGTTGAAATTGCAGACAGCTCAAAACAAGCTGTTGACAAAGCGCTGGACCTGGCTGGCTTGCGGTAGGCGATTAGAACAGGGCTGCCAACTGAGGAAAGGCATCTTAAATGGCCATATCAACAGGCCGTATTGCTGAAAATAGGCGGGCGCGCCACGATTATCAGATCGAAGAGGCCCTTGAAGCGGGTATCATTCTTCACGGTAGTGAGGTTAAATCGCTGAGAACTGGACGTGCTTCAATTGCTGAATCATATGCGGGTGATAATAATGGCCGGCTGGCTCTTTTTAATGCAAATATTCCTGTCTATCCTGCCTCGCGTGATAACCACCAGCCAAAGCGAGTGCGTGAATTGCTGGTCAGCAGAAAGCAACGTAACCGCTTACTTGGGCTAATTCGCCGTGAGGGCGTTACCCTTGTCCCCCTTTCTCTATATTTCAATGACCGTGGCCTGGTGAAAATTCAGATCGGACTGGCAAAGGGCCGAAAGAAAGAAGATAAACGTCAGGCTGAAAGGGATCGTGACTGGTCGCGCCAGAAACAACGCCTGCTGCGGGGACGTTAACTGAGACCTCGCAGATGCGTCAGCACCTCATCAAACATTGCTAAAGTTAGCCTGTTTGTTTGTACATTATAGCGTGAACAATGATACGAACTCAGCAAAGAGAAACCGTTTGGTAATCTCTGCATATAATTATGACGAAATGGGAAGTCATTTAAACGTAAAAGAAAGTGACGTAAAATTGTCTCATGTGCAATTCGGCCGAGGGCTAGAATGATTTTCAGCTCTTTCATCTGGGCCAATTCCATGGATAAATAAGGCCGGCAGGTCGCAATTTCTGCTGCGTTGGGTTTGTTCTGAGGCGGGACACATCTGACAGCATTTGAAATTCTTACATTATTCAGTCGCAAACCATCATTAGCAGAAGCTTGGTAGTCGCCGGAGGCAAGACCTGTTTTAATCAGTGCATCATACAAAACTTTGCCAGCAAAATCACCAGTGAATGGTCGGCCTGTAGCATTTGCTCCACGAAGGCCCGGAGCAAGTCCAAGAATGAGTATGGACGCAGTAACTGGACCAAATGAAGGCACTGGATTATTATGCCAGTCCGGTTTTTGCTCACGGTGACTGTCAATAAAATCGGCTAATCGCGAACATTTTCGGCAGGTGAGGGGGGCAACATAATCAAGTTGGTTACCTGTCATATCACAATTTTCCTCGGGATGTCCCCAAACAACAAACTGGGTAAAATCACACTGGCCAACCAGATTTCTTTTACTGGCGCGCTATGCTTGTGACAATCTCATCAAGATCAAGAAATTCATCTGCCTTTCTTCGCAATGCGTCAGAAAGCATATGCGTCTTAATGGATGAAACAACTGTAACTCTTACACCTTTTCCTTGAACATCCTCCAGTAGACGGCAGAAGTCACCGTCCCCAGAAAACAACACGGCATGATCTAAATGTGGAGCGAGTTTCAGCATGTCCAGTGCCAGTTCCATATCCATATTACCTTTGGTGCGTTTTTCGCCGGTCTGATGATTGGTGAATTCTCGGGTGAGTTTGCTGACAATCATATATCCATTATAATCCAGGAAATCGATTAGCTTACGCAGCGGAGACTGTTCAGATGGATCTGGTAATGCCGTATAATAATAGGCTCGGATAAATGTGCTTCTTGAACGAAAAAAATGTAATAATTTCAGATAATCAACATCAATATTTAGTAATTTTGTTGTAGCGTTAAAGTTGGACCCATCTATAAATAATGCGCAACGTTCAGTTTTTTCCATAAAAATATCCCTAATAAATGAAGCTGTATAAATTTCAGTAAATGGTTGTATAAAAAGCCATATTGAAGTCATTTGTATAGCTTGTCCACTGCTGATTATAATGGTCTAGATTATTGTAAATTGCTGCGAGTTTCCAGTAGGCGAATTGCTGGCTTCAAGGATGGTGAAGATGGGAAATGCATAATGAAAAATGATATCTATATTGGAATCGGGAGCAATATAGCTCCTGAAGGCTATGGAAATATTCATACCGCTTTATTGGATGCCACTACTCAACTTTCAAATTCTGTTGATGTTATTGCTGCATCACCATGGTATGTCACTGCTCCTATTCCTGCCTCAGACCAGCCAGATTTTCTGAATGCTGTTTTGCATATCCAGACCGATATGACAGCACATGAGTTATTGGACTATCTGCAACTTGTTGAAGCCAATTTCGGTAGAGTTCGGACAGTGAAAAACGCCGCTAGAAAATTAGATCTTGATATTTTGGCCTATGGTTTATTTGTTATTGAAGATGAAAGATTGTCTGTGCCTCATCCGCGTCTAACTGAGAGAGCCTTTGTTCTTTTGCCCTGGTGTGATATTGCACCACATTGGCGTCATCCGACCCAGGATATCACTATAAGAGAATTAGCTGAGCAGATTAAACTGACCAATCAGAAAATTCAAAAATATTCTCCTCCCATTTCTTCGTAACGTTTAAATATATCTAGAAGTGTTGATGTAAATTTAAAAATTCGCCAAAAAATTGAAATTCTTTTTAGGTTCTATAGGCTCTCGAATACATTTCATGTTAGGAGAGTGATTTAATGTCGATGGCAAAGGTGAGGAACAGCCCGGTTCTGGATTCCAGTTCTGAGCAGTAAAAAAGGTTATAAATTTGTTTGGGTCGATGTCTTTGGTTTAAATGGTTGTTCCAGAGCATAACATACAAAACTCAAAAATACTTTAAGTGGGAAGAAAATTCTTGAAAATCCAATGATTTTCGTTTAGTTAGTAATCTGCTAAATTTGTGTCTCGAACCTGCCCGACCCGCAGATAGGAGAGTTTGCTTTGGCTCGTGTTACCGTTGAAGATTGTATAGAAAAAATTTCAAACCGTTTTGACTTGGTCCTGACTGCCGCTCAGCGGGCACGCAACATTCAAAAAGGTGAATTGCTTACGATTGACCGTAATGACGATAAAAACCCTGTGATCGCCTTGCGAGAAATTGCGGACGAAACCATAGACGTTAATCAGATTGAAGACCGGATTATCCAGTCAATGCAGCGCTTTAACGAGAGTGAAGAGGAAGTAACAGTTTCAGATGAGGCATCAGCAACAGCAGATGAAGACATGTCAAATATGATTGGCCTGGAAAGTATAGAAGACCTTGAGGTTTCTGGTATGCAGATAGGCACCGGTGACGAGCTGAATGCAACTGGGTTTGAGGACGTTGATATTGCGTCTCTTGACGCTGACCAGTAAAGGTTGGAGACTAATGTTTGGTGCTCTCGAATTTTTACACATCAGGCAGATATGGAAGGCCGGCTGAACTCAGAAATTCCTTCGATTGAAAGAACAGACCCTGTAACAGGGCTTTTCACCCATTTGCTTAACATTCGTGCCCGCTATGACGATGAAGACAGCCTTGTACGTTTGAGACAAGCGTTTGAATTTGGCCGAAAAGCACATGAAGGCCAGACTCGCGAAAGTGGCGAGCCTTATTTTACCCACCCGCTTCATGTAGCCTGTCTTCTGGCAGAAATGCGTTTAGACATTGATACGCTGATAACAGCGTTACTGCATGATACAGTGGAAGACTGTAATGTGACTTTGCAGGATATTCGCAACATTTTTGGTGACAGCGTAGCTATGCTGGTGGATGGGGTTACCAAACTCAGCCGTCTCGAACTGCAGTCGGTTGATACAAAACAAGCTGAAAATTTCCGTAAATTTGTGCTTGCGGTGGGAAAAGATATACGTGTGTTGTTAGTGAAACTGGCAGATCGCACGCATAATATGCAAACCATAAAAGCTATCAGTAATCATGATAAGCGAAGACGCGTTGCCTCTGAAACAATGGAAATTTATGCGCCGTTAGCTGAACGGATGGGAGTGACGCGATTTCAGAATCAACTTGAGGATCTGAGCTTTGAGATTTTGCAACCTGAAATGCGTGATTCCATTCTAGGCAGGCTGGAATTTCTAGCAATTGAAACTAAGAGTTTAATTCCTAAAATCTGTCAGGAATTAGAGACAATCTTATCCGCTCAAGGCGTAAAGTGCGAAGTAACAGGGCGGCGAAAAACGGCCTATTCAATTTCCCAAAAAATGCAGGTCAAAAATGTCACGATGGATCAGTTATCTGATGTGATGGCTTTTCGGGTTATCGTTGAGAATGAGGCCAACTGCTATCAGACATTAGGAGTTATTCACACAGCTTTCCCTGTGGTTATGGGACGGTTTAAAGACTACATATCTACCCCAAAGACAAATGGTTACCGGTCTCTGCACACTGGGGTCATTGGCCCTATGCGACAGAAGATTGAAATTCAGATTCGGACATGGGAGATGGATGATACAGCAGAACGGGGTGTGGCTGCTCATTGGGATTATAAGGAAAGTTCAGACCAGGCAAGTAAACAAGTGGAACGCAAAGCACGACTCGAGACTTTCCGTTGGGCGCGAGAACTAGTTAGCCTGCTCGAATTAAACGACGAGGCAACAGAATTTCTGGAAAATACAAAGCTAGAAATGTATCAGGACAAAGTTTTTTGTTTCACACCCAAAGGTGATTTGATCAGCCTGCCAAAGGGGGCAACAGCAATTGATTTCGCCTACGCAGTTCACACAGATGTTGGTGACAGATGCGTAGGAGTTTTAGTCAACGATAAACGACGCCAGCTCACAACTGAACTTGTTAATGGTGATCAGGTATCGATTATAACAGAGAAAACTGCGAGTCCACGCAGTGAGTGGGAAGACTTTGCAAGGACAGGTCGCGCACGTTCGGCCATCAAACGGTTCATCAGACTTCAGAAACAAGATGAATTCGCTCGGGTAGGCAAGGTCTTGCTCGAGCGGGAATACCGGTTCAGAAAAAAACAGTTCCGTGAACAGCATATCGATAAGTATTTGTTTGCATTTTCGGTGAACTCACGTGATGAACTCTATGCGCAAATTGCAGAAGATTTGGTGAAATCAAGTGAGGTTTTTGACCGGCTTCACCCTGACCTTGCCAGAAGTATTATTACGGATAAGTCCAGCCAGACAGCTGATACGAGTCCAGAACAATTGTTTCATATTGGTAAGGCGCATGCAGGATTGGCTGTTCATTTGGGTAAATGTTGTCATCCGCTTCCGGGAGACAAAATTGTTGGCATTGTCACGACTGGTAAAGGCATAACCGTACACACAAAGAATTGCAATACACTCGCAAAATTTGTTGAAATACCCGAGCTATGGCTGAATGTGGAGTGGCCACGCAGCGCGATACGTCGATTTGCTGGCCGTATTCAGGCTGTAGTAGTCAATGAACCAGGTGCTTTGGCTGCACTCTGCTCAGTAATTGGCCAGCAGGCCGGTAACATCACACATATTCAACTTACAGAAAGAGATATGAATTTTTTTACGTTCATTCTGGATATTGATGTGAAAAATTTAGAACATATAAATTCTATCATTGCGGTTTTGCGGTCCAATAAATACATAGAATCCGTAGAAAGGCGAGGACTTTAAGTTTTCTGTCTGCGGAAGGAGAATAATGTTTAGACGGCGCGTACCGCTCAGCTTTACTGGCAGGCTTAAGGAAATTCTCTGGCCGCGCAAAGGCTTTTCGCGGTTGTACAGTTATGTTGTGCAGCGCTTATTACGGATGCCTGGTTCAGCTTACTCGTTGGCCAGCGGATTTGCCTGCGGAGTTGCGGTTTCTTTTACCCCTTTAGTTGGGTTTCATTTGTTACTTGCCTTTGGTCTTGCTTATTTTATACGTGGCAATTTGGCTACGGCATTGCTGGGCACTATATTTGGCAATCCCTGGACTTTTCCATTAATATTCGTATTGTTGCAGGCAATTGGTGAAGGTGTTATCCGTTATTTTGGCCTTTTTATTGAATCGACGACACCTGAAGTAGGCGACGTTTATGGGCAATTTATGGCCTATTTCATTCCCATGGCACTTGGCGGAGTGCTTATGTTTATAGTGTCCTGGGTGATTAGCTTTTCAATCTGCTATTGGGGAATTGTAAGTTGGCGTGAACATCGCATGAAAAAAAAGCATAAAAAACAGCACATGGAAAATACGACATGAAACAGCTTCGACTTGGAGTGAATATTGACCATATTGCTACAGTTAGGAATGCGCGAGGCGGCAGTCACCCTGACCCTGTAACGGCGGCTCTTCTTGCCCAAACTGCTGGTGCAGATGGTATAACCGCTCACTTGCGGGAAGATCGGCGTCACATCCGTGATGAGGATATTTATGCGCTGAAGGAGGCAATTGATGTGCCGTTGAATTTTGAAATGGCGGCGACAGATGAAATGGTCAAGATTGCCTGTGATGTTAGGCCTAATGCTTGCTGTATAGTTCCTGAAAAAAGAGATGAACTGACGACGGAGGGTGGGCTGGCTGTGCGGGCTTTGCAGGATCGGCTTGCTGTACAAGTCGGCACGCTGAAAGCGGAAGGGATTAGGGTCTCCTTATTTGTTGATTCTGATAAAGATGATTTGTCAGCTGCTAGAACCATTGGTGTTGACATTGTTGAGTTGCACACTGGAAGGTTTTGCGATTTGCCTGCAGGGTCTGCATGCCAGCATGAATATGAACGTATCGTTTCTGCTGCCCGTTTTGCCGATGCATGTGGCTTAGAAGTTCATGCTGGCCACGGGCTTTCTTTCAAAACTGCAGGTCAAATTGCCCAAATTCAAGAGATAGTTGAATTAAATATTGGTCATTTCTTAATAGGGGAGGCCATGTTTACAGGATTGAAAGATGCAATTGTACGAATGCGGCAGGTCATAAATAGAAGTGGGGCAGTTTTGTGATCATAGGCGTTGGACATGATATCTGTGATCAACGACGCATAGCTAGGCTTGCCGCTCTGTTTGGTAACAGATTCACAAAACGCATATATTCTGCAGCTGAGCAGGCAGAGCTAGCGTTGCGTCAGAATAGATCGGCTTATTTGGCTGGTCGATTTGCTGTAAAAGAAGCCGTGTACAAGGCACTTTCAGCAACCGACCAGGCGGGTATGTGTTGGCGGCACGCTCAGACATTGTCATCATCTGCTGGAGCGCCAGTTTTAAGCTTGTCCGGGGCCTGTGAACGTGGTCTAAACAGACTCGTGCCGGCAGGATATAGACCCAATTTGCATGTCTCCATAAGTGATGAGCCACCATATTCATCTGCCTTTGTTGTGCTCAGCTTGTCTTGTGTTGAAGGACAGGAAACTTGATGTCGAAAGGCAAGTGTGTATAAACCCACCTAACCCGTTTGACTGCTTCTAAGGGAATTTCCATGTCCACTAAAAAACAAACAGCTGTTTCAGGCATTATCGATTTGGTCAAAACGCTATTGATCGCTGGCGTGATTGCGGTCGGCTTTCGCTCGTTTGTGGCAGAACCTTTTAATATTCCATCAGGTTCAATGATCCCAACGTTATTGGTTGGTGATTATCTATTTGTAACAAAATATGGCTATGGCTATTCCCGTTATTCTTTTCCGTTTGGCCTCGGCCCAATTAAGGATAGAGTTTTCTCAGGAGAAAGGAAGCCTCAGCGTGGTCAGGTTGCCGTATTTCGCCTGCCCTCGGATACATCTGTGGACTATATAAAAAGGGTGATTGGTCTCCCAGGCGACAGGATCCAGGTCAGGCGTGGCCTGTTGCATATTAATGGACAACCAGTAGAACGACGCATGATAGGGAATGGTGTGCATACATTCTCCGGCGTTGAACAAAAGACAACTTTATATCAGGAAACGTTGCCAGAGGGTAAAATACACCTCATTCAAGAGGTCAGCGATCAGCAGATATTTGACAACACACCGGAATTTGTTGTTCCGGCTGGCCATTACTTCATGATGGGGGATAACCGCGATAATTCGCGTGATAGCCGGTCATCGTCTGTTGGTTTTGTACCCTTAAAAAATTTCATAGGTGAAGCGCAGTTTCTATTTTTCAGTCATGATTATTCGGCCTCCATTTGGGAAATTTGGAATTGGCCATCTGCCATCCGCTTTGGTAGGTTAGGAAATACAATTGAATGACTAACAATCTCCAGGCAGACAAATCAGGAGATGAAATTGACTTGCAATGGTTTAAATCTGCACAAAATATGCTCGGTCATCACTTTGCCGACCAGACACTTCTTGTTTCCGCCTTTACTCATGCCAGCCGGGCTGGCCCCAAATCAAGTTACGAGCGTCTTGAATTTTTAGGGGACAGAGTTTTAGGATTGGTTTTAACTGACCACTTGGTCCATAATTTTCCACATGCGGATCAGGGTGAGTTAACCAAGCGTTATCATAATTTGTCGCAAGAGGCTGCTTTGGCACAGGTCTGTCAGCGGCTCGGCCTTCAGACATTAATCCTTCATGCACCTTTACAAAAGGGATTGAGTGAACGTGAATCAGTTCAAAGCGACATTATTGAGGCTGTCATTGCCGCTCTATATCTTGATGGAGGGTTGGATGTGGTTCGCCAGTTTATTTTGACTAATTGGACAATACCGGAACAATTGCCAACACAAGCTGAGACTAACCCCAAATCAGAACTTCAAGAATGGGCAGCCTCTGAGAAATGTGACTTACCTCTCTATCGCCTAGTAAAACAAACAGGTTCAGCACATGAGCCTGCATTTAAAATTGCTGTCAGCATAAAAGGAGTAGGGCGATGTA
>CETK01117085.1_pt1 | contig 12758 bp, 10 predicted proteins | sample 361431 | NCBI WGS metagenome assembly CETK01 (sample SAMEA2622452, study PRJEB7988) | marine metagenome | biome: marine biome (ENVO:00000447); feature: surface water layer (ENVO:00002042); material: "saline water (ENVO:00002010), including plankton (ENVO:xxxxxxxx)" | depth 5 m | reverse complement strand
GCTGATTACAAATCAGCTGCTCTAGCCAGCTGAGCTACATCGGCAAAATATCAGTTGGCGCATAACATACACATAACTTTACATACGTTATCTTCCACAAAACATAATTTCAAAAAACTACATTCTAATTAACAGATTAATATACAAACCATAATAATTAGAGGAGTGCAAATTTATTAAAACATTTTTCTTTTACAAAGAATAAAAGGTTTTTTTTTCATAATTAACCTCTTGGATGAGTTTCCTTGAACACTTTTTTTATTTTATCACTAGAAATGTGGGTGTAAACTTGTGTTGAAAGAAGTGATGAATGTCCCAATAATTCTTTTATAGAATTTAAATTTGCGCCATTATTTATAAGGTGAGTTGCAAAAGCGTGCCTAAGAACATGTGGACTAGTCTTTTTCAGACTACTTATTTTTTTTAAGTACTTGTTAACAATCCTATAAATCATTTTTTCATAGGACTTTTGACCTTTTAATGAGTAAAATAAATATTCGCTTTTTTGAGTTTGTTCATTTCTCATATCCATGTATGACTCAAATAACTTGATTATTTTTGGTGTAAGTGGTATAATTCTTTGTCTTTTTCGTTTACCAGTGACTTTCAACTGTGCAGAATATTTATCGATATGTATGACTTTTAGGTTTATAAGTTCTGATAATCTTATTCCTGTCATGTAGAATAATTCTAAGATAAATCTGTCTCTTAACCCAACAAAGTCATTACTAAAGAATAGTTTTGAATCAAATAATTTATCTAAACTTTTACTTGACAAGACATTAGGTAGTGGTATAGATGTTTTTAGTGACCTTATACTTACCATAGGGTTTTCCTTGATTAAGGATTCTCTAAGACAAAATTTAAAAAATGACTTTAGCGAACTAATTTTTCTGTTTATAGTTCGTGCACCATTTTTATTTTTTTTTAGCGATACAATCCAAGCCCTGACTTCATCACTAGTCAAGCGAACTAAATCTTTACTAAATTCTTTCTTGGAAAAGAATATAAACGATTTAATATCTCTACAGTAGGCCTTTGCTGTGAGAAGAGAATAATTTCTTTCATTTAAAAGAAAGAGACGAAAGTTTTCAATAACATTCAAAAAAAAGGGACCTAAAAATTTGGGTTTACTTAATCTTCTTTGGAGTTGATGTAAGATTGAGAAAATTTTGCTTTCATGAGCTCCTCTCTTCTTTGTGTAGATCTTTTGACAAAAGTTTTTCTACTTCTAATTTCTCTTAGGGTGCCAACCTTGTCAAACTTTCTTTTGAATCTTTTTAAAGCTCTATCAATTGATTCACCTTCTTTTACTGGAATAATAATCATATTAAAACATTTGGATTGCGAATTTAGTATTTTTTTTAATTATTTCAAATTAAGTTTTTAGAAATAACTAGTTTCTGAATTTCAGATGTACCCTCACCAATAGTACAAAGTTTTGAATCTCTGTAAAACTTTTCAACGGGAAAATCCTTAGTGTAACCATAACCTCCAAAAATTTGAACCGCGTTATTAGCAATTTTCACACATATTTCTGAAGAATAATATTTTGCCATTGCACTTTCTTTAGTGACAGACTTGTTCGTCATAATTAAATGGCAAGCTCTATAAATTAGATTTTCACAAACCTCAATCTCAGTAGCCATTTCAGCTAATTTAAAGGAGATTGCTTGAAATTTTGAAATTGGTTTACCAAACTGATTTCTTTCTCTAGAGTAATTTAAGCTTGCTAGATATGCCCCTTTTGAAATACCCAATGATAGAGCAGCTATTGAAATCCTTCCTCCATCTAAAATTTTCATTGCTTGGATAAAGCCTTCGCCCTCTTTACCGAGTATGCAAGATTCATCTAAAACACAATTATCTAAAATTATCTCAGACGTTTCAGATGCTCTCATACCTAATTTATTTTCCTTTTTTCCAAATTTAAGACCTGGATTCGATCTCTCAACAACAAATACAGAAATACCATGAGAATCACCTTTTTCTCCAGTCCTTGCCATCACAACAATTATTTCAGAACTGATTCCGTGTGTTATCCAATTTTTAGTGCCATTTAATACCCACTTGTCATCTTTTTTGAGAGCAGTTGTATCCATTCTCAAGGCATCTGAACCAGTTCCGGTTTCAGTCAAAGCCCAAGCACCCAAGCTTTCTCCGGAGCACAATTTAGGTAGCCATTTTTGTTTTTGCTCCTCAGAACCGAATTTTAAAATATGACCAACACATAGTGAGTTATGTGCTGCAACTGACAAACCAATTGAACCACAAACTTTTGAAATCTCGGATATTATTGTGACATATTCAAAATAACCTAAACCAGATCCACCGTATTTTGTTGGCACTAAAACTCCCATCATACCAAGTCCTGCTAGCTTTTTAAATAACTCAGTTGGAAATGATTGTGACTCATCCCATCTCATCATGTGAGGGACAATTTCTCTTTTACAAAATTCAGAGATTGTTTCCTTGATTAAAATTTGATTTTCTGAGATTTTAAAATTCATTTATTTATATTTTTTTATTTCACCACTTGTAATCTTTTTAAAATAGTCCTTCAAATCACTCCTGACTTCACCAGACATAATCAATAAACCAATGATATTTGGAAAAGCCATTGCTAAAATCATCATATCCGAAAAGTCGACAACAGCACCAAGACTTACAGACGAACCAACAACAATAAATAACATAAACATTAACTTGTAAGAAAGTTCAGACACTTTACTTTTTCCAAATAAAAAAGTCCAAGATTTTAAACCATAGTATGACCATGATATCATTGTTGAAAAAGCAAAAAGAAGTATTGCAATCGTCAAAATATACGGAAACCACGATATTACACTCCCAAAAGCTTGAGCAGTTAGCTCAGAACCACCCAACCCATCTACATTTTCATAATTTCCAGTAATTATAATTACAAAAGCGGTCATTGTACAAATAACCACTGTATCAATGAATGGCTCCAGCAATGCAACCATGCCCTCAGAAACGGGTTCTTTTGTTTTTGCAGCTGAGTGTGCGATTGAAGCAGATCCGACACCCGCCTCATTTGAAAATGCAGCTCTCTTAAATCCAATTATTAAAACACCAACGATTCCTCCAAAACCAGCTTTGGGAGTAAATGCACCTGAAATAATTTCAGAAACTACAAAACCAATTTCAGAAAAATTTAATAAAATTATTACCAGAGAAGCCCCTACGTAAACAGCTGCCATCAAAGGAACAATTCTTTCTGTCACCAAGGCTATACTTTTGATACCACCGATAATAACAATACCAACCAAGATAGAAAAAAAGATACCAAATAATGGACCATAATTAGCTATGCTTGGAAAAATACCCTTTAAGGCTGAAAACGCTTGATTTGCTTGAAACATATTTCCGCCACCTACTGACCCCCCAATACACAGTAAAGCAAACAGAACAGCTAAAAATTTACCTAGATTTTTAAAATTCTTTTTTTCAAGACCATCTCTGAGATAATACATCGGACCACCATGTACTGTACCATCGTCATCAATCTGCCGGTACTTGACACCTAAAGTACATTCAACAAATTTAGATGACATTCCCAGAAGTCCAGCAACTATCATCCAAAAAGTCGCTCCAGGGCCTCCTAAACTTATTGCAATTGCAACTCCAGCAATATTTCCTAAGCCTACTGTCCCAGATAAGGCAGTTGTAAGTGCCTGAAAATGAGAAACTTCGCCCTTGTTATTAGGGTCATCATAATCCCCTTTTACAAGCATTATTGCGTGTTTAAATCCTTTTATATTTACGAAACCCATTCTAATTGTAAAAAATAAAGCTCCAAATACTAACCAAATTACAATAAAAGGAATGTTATCATTGGAACCATAAATTTTTGAAATGTCAAAAAAGACTACACTTGCAATTGAAAGAACCAATGGTTCAAACATAGAATTTATTGAGTTAGAAAAAGAGTTAATTTTGTTAGAAAACTTATGTTCAAAAATGAAAGTATACTCGTTTTCAGACAATGTAAAAACATTTTTATTTAAAATATCTATCTTAAAAGCCCTGATGGTGTCCTTTGGAGTTGAGTAATCTAAAACTAAAAAAGAATTATCTCTTATTGTCTGTAATGACCAATTTCCACTAGCATTTTTTTCAGAGACAATGTATTTAAAACTTCCATTTTTTTCAAGTTTAAAATAATCAGAATCAGAGATGTCTATTTCTAAACCATCAATCGAGGAGTATGAGAATTCTCTACATAAAAATTCTAATGTGTCAATTTTATTATTTGAAGAATAAGAAAAATCTGGAATAGAAAATAAAATAATTAAAACAGGAAATAAGAAACTTTTATTTAAATTGGTCATATTAAAACTATTTTTATTGGAACGATTATTTATATTTTAAATTCTTCATTGCATAACGACAATTGAGACTTGAGTCTTTCGGTCTTTGTGCAACAATTTTTAATTCTTTAGAACTAATTTTATTAACTAGACTGATATCGAAACCATTTTTTTTCACAAATTTACAAACAATATCATAAATTGACAGTCTAACATCACTTGAAATGTGATAAACACCAGTTTTTTTCCTATTTATGATTACAAAAATAGACTTGACAAGATCATGTACGTTAGTTGATGTTCTAAATTGATCATCAACTATATTAATTATTTGATTTTTCTTGACTTTTTTTGCAATCCAACTCAAAAAACCTTTTTCAAAGTTGTTATAATCATATATCATCGAAGTTCTAATAATTGTGTAATTACTAATATTTTCTTTAATAATATTTTCAGAACATAACTTTGTTTTACCATAATAATTAATTGGATTACAAACATCATTTTCGGAGTAATGACCATTTAATCCATCAAATACAAAGTCAGATGAAATGTGAACTAAATGAATGTTCTTTCTTTTACAATACATAACCAAGTTTTCCACACCAACAACATTAACCATCCAACATTCCTCCTTATTTATTTCACAATGGTCAACATTAGTGAAAGCAGCGGTATTTATAATAATATCAGGGGAGAATTTGTTGAGCACATGCTTACAAGAATGTTTACATGAAATATTCATTTCAGCGACGTCAAATGAAAAACTTGACTCACTGATATTTTTAACTGAGCCGACAAATTTTATTTTTTTTTTTTGCAAAAGGCTACACATGGCTTGGCCAACCAATCCGTTAGCTCCAGTAATTAAAATTTTTTTATTTAATATCATTAAAGTGTAAAGTAATTTCTTAAAAGCCGATTTTATCTAACTCAGTTTTCATTTCATTCTGGATATTTTCACACACAACTCTTGAATGTTTATAAAATTCATTTCCTGAGTCAGCATATAAAATTGATCTGGAAACATTTATAATTAAACCACATGACTTAGTTAATCCATATTTACAAACTGATTTTAGATCTCCACCTTGATACCCAATTCCTGGCACTAAAAAAAAACTATTGGGACATATGCTTCTGATTAATTTCATTTCATCAGTTTTATTAGCACCAACTACATACATAATTTGATTATTTGACCATTTTTTTGACATCTTAACTATCTCTGCATAAAGAGGTAAACCCGATTGAGTTTGGATATTTTGGATATCACTAGCATTATCATTCGAAGTTGCAGCAAGTAAAACAACATATTTATCTTTAACTAAAAATGGAGTAACTGCATCTTTTCCCATGTAAGGGGAAATTGTAACAGCGTCCACACCAAAATAATCATAAAATGTATCCGCATACATTTTAGCTGTATTAAAAATATCAGATCTTTTAGCATCAGCAATTATTAGATGATTTTTTGGAATATATTCAATTGTTTTTTTTAGTGTTTCAAAGCCAGTGCTGCCAAGCTTTTCAAAAAAAGCTAGATTTGGTTTATAAGCAATGCATAAGTCTTTTGTATAATCAATTATCAATTTATTAAATTCTAAAACAGGATTTTTGTATTTAAGTAAATGTTTTGGAATTTTATCCAAATCTGGATCAAGACCAACACATAAAAATGATTTTTTTTTTCTTATTTGACTTATTATATCAGTTGTTCCCATAACACCTAACCATGTTTTAACCTTTCAGCGTTTTCAGCAATTTTCAATTCTTCAATTAACTTACTTATATCTCCATTTATAATTTCATTTAGGGAATAAAGGGTAAGTCCAATTCGATGATCAGTAACTCGGCCCTGAGAATAATTATAAGTTCTTATTTTGTCAGATCTGTCTCCCGTTTTGACCATTGTTTTTCGTTGACCAGCAATTTCTTCATTCCTTTTGTTCAATTCAATTTCATAAATTCTAGATCTGAGAACTTTAAGTGCTTTTGCAAAATTTTTTATTTGAGATTTTTGATCCTGGCATTGAGCAACCACTCCAGTTGGTACGTGAGTTAGCCTGACAGCAGAATATGTAGTATTTACCGATTGACCACCTGGACCTGATGAGCAGTATGTTTCTTTTTTTATATCACTTTCATTTAACTCAATATCAAAATCTTCAACTTCAGGTAAAACGACTACAGATGCAGCTGATGTATGAACTCTTCCTTGGGTTTCAGTTTGGGGCACTCTTTGAACTCTATGAACTCCTGATTCGTACTTTAATTCTCCATAAACACTTTCTCCGGTCACCGAAAATACAATCTCCTTAAAACCACCAGATGTGCCTTCACTTACATCCATTAGATCATACTTCCAATTCTTGGAATCTAAAAATTTACAATACATTCTGAATAAATCACCAGCAAAAATACTGGCTTCATCTCCACCAGAGCCAGCTCTGATTTCAACAACAGCATTTTTTGAATCATCCGGATCATTGGGTATCAGTAATATTTTTATTTCGGAATCTATAATTGATTTTTTTGAAGTCGACTCTTCGAGTTCCTGTCTTGCTAACTCTTTAAGTTCTGTATCGTTTTCATTTTTTAATATTTCATCTGCCTCATCGATGTTTTTTAAAAGATTTAAATATTGATTTATTTTGGTTACAATAGGTTTCAAATCTTTGTACTCTTTATTTAGTTTGATGTACTTTTTCATATCAGAAATAATTTCTGGTCTAACAATCATTTCTGAAACTTGATTAAATCTGTCTTTTATAGCATTGAGTTTATCAATCATAACCTAGTAAACAACTTTTATATCCGGAGTTTCAATAGTTAATTTTTTTTTATGAGAGTTCTCAACAAATCCAATAACTTTTGCATCTAAGCCAAAAGATTTAGATAATGATATGATTTCATTGGATAATTTAGGATCAACATAAATCTCCATTCTATGACCCATGTTAAAAACCTTATACATTTCGCTCCAGTTTGCGTTGGATTCTTTTTTAATAAGTTTAAATAATGGTGGGGTCTCAAACATATTGTTCTTTACAATATGTAAATTATCTACAAAATTTAGAATTTTTGTCTGACCTCCACCAGTACAATGAATCATTCCATTAATATGTCTTCTGAAAAATTTAAAAATTTCTTTAACAACCGGAGCATAAGTTCTAGTTGGAGAAAGAACTAATTTACCCAAAGTTTGGCCGTTTAATTTATCAAATATTTTGTTGGTACCACAGTATACTAGGCTTGGGTCAATTGAATTATCAAAACTTTCTGGAAATTCAACGGCAAGACTTTTATCAAAAATATCATGACGGGCAGATGTTAAACCATTGCTTCCAATTCCAGAGTTGTAACAATTTTCATAATTCGTTTGGCCAAATGAAGACAAACCAATAATAACATTTCCGGGCTTAATATTGGAATTATCTATGATATCGTCTTTTTTAATTCTGCATACCATTGTGTTATCAACAATAATAGTTCGTACTATATCTCCAATGTCGGCTGTCTCACCACCAGATGAAATTATGTTGATATCCAATTCTTTGAACATTTCAATTATTTCGCTTGTGTAATTGATGATACTAGAAATTACACTTCCAGGAATTAATTGTTTATTTCTTCCAATTGTTGAAGAAAGAATGAAGTTATTTGTTGCACCTACGCACAACAAGTCGTCTAAATTCATTACAATTGAATCCTGAACAATACCCTTCCATACAGATAAATCGTTAGTTTTCTTCCAGTATATGTAGGCAAGAGACGACTTTGTTCCTGCACCATCGGCATGCATTGCCAATAAATAGTCTTTATCATTAGTTAAATAATCAGGAATTAGTTTACAAAAGGTGTTTGGAAATGCACCTTTTTCAATATTTTTTATAGCGTTATGAACATCTGTCTTATCTGCGGATACTCCTCTTTTTAAATATTTCTCCATATTTAATTGTAATGACAAGAATTAAAAATTTTGAAATACTAGTAAGGCTGTTGTAAGTAGTTTCCTGAAGACTTCTTCATTGGAACAACTTTGCCATCTTTTTTTATTGTAGCGTCTTTAATGGAGCTACTTTTTTCAACATTTTCAGGATTTTCAATCCAGCTTTCAAAATCAGTGCTTAATACTTTAAAATCTGTTCTTCGATTTTTTTGATGAGCCATTTCCTTCAAAGAGTTTGTTTTTAAACGTTCAATGTATTCTTTACTTAGTGAACCTGGAGAGAGGCCCATTGTCTCAAATGTTAAAACGGTTGGCTCAGTATCAGCCATACCAACAGGAATTAACCTTCTGGAATCTACTCCAACTGAAACTAAATAGTCTACACAACTTAATGCTCTGTCAAACGAAAGACGAGTATTTAAAGTATCACTGCCTCTAAAATCGGTATGAGATCGAAGTTCTATAACATGATTAGGCCAATCATTATTCAAAAGTGAAGCGAGTGAATCTAACTCTGCTTTTGATTCGTTTCTGAGATCAGACTTACCTAAGTCAAAAAGCACACTCTTGAGAACCAAAGGACGTCTCATTGTACGCATTTCTATCGGCATTCTAGTCATTTCATATGAATCATGTCCCATTTTGTCAATATCATCACTGTATAGAGGATGTTTTTCTGTAATGACAACAAGATCCTCATTTCTGATATCAGAAGTTGAAATAGTAGTGTCAACTACTTGAAAGAACCAGTCTTTATTAACTGTAAGTCTATAATCCTCATCGTCAAAAAAGTTTTCATCACCGAAGTTGAAAGTTCCATCTTTTTTAGTGATTTTTACTTTACTCGATCTTGGTCCAATCAATTCAACTTTTGCACCCTTAATAGGAGCGCCATCAGCTACGTCTATGACTTTTCCTTTAAGATTGTAATAAGTTCTTTTTTTGTCAAAATAATATATATCAGTATTTCCTTTACTTTTCCATCTTGACCCCACTCTATTAGATGAAAAATAACCCTTCATTTCAGGAATTCCGGCAGATTCCTTTTCATCTTCGAAAGTAATCCCAAAATCATCATAGCAAGTATTTATTGGGTATCTAAGATTTTTAGCTTCTTGAAACATTTTAGTTACATCATCACTAATCGAGGGATTATGTTCAGCTTTAAATATATCTAGTCCCCCCATACCCATTCTGCCATCAGAGGAAAAATATAAATTTTTGGTATCCGAATTGTAATGAGCAAAAGCTTCATTACCAGAACTGTTGATGTTTTCACCTAAGTTTTGGGGCTCACCCCAAGACTTTTTTCTTCTATCGTATTTTGAAACGTAAATGTCCGAACCGCCGAAGCCACCCTCAATTTCAGCAGAAAAAAATAACATTTTGTTATCACTACTGACACTAGGGCCATGCAAGTCGACTAGAGTATCAACAGGAATAACCTCCATAGCAGTTTTTTCAAAGACATTACCTCTTATTTCGGCCGAAAAAATTCGTCTTCCTTGATACTTGTTTTTTGAAAATAATGCACGAGTAAAATACATTTTATTTCCTCTTCCATCGAATGAAATTACGCCTTCTTCGGAGTTCTTTAGATTAACGGCTACTTCTTCAAGGCCATCTTTTGTATTTGTTATTGACTCAACATCCCATTTATCATCTGGATTAAGAATATTGGAGGCGTTTTTCTTCCTGGCCTTGTCTTTTTTGCTAAATCCTTTTAATCTAAAAATATCTGAGAATGGCTGGCCAGTTTGATGGTTTAAGTTCTTGCCTAGTGCACCATCTCTGGATGAGGTAAAGTAGAATTTGTACTGGTCATTTTTTGCTTTTGGATTTAATGCTGGTGAATAATCATTAGAAGAAGAGTTGATTTTTCCAGCATTCAAAACTCTATATTTACTACCCTCAACAATCCACTTTTGAGATAACTCAAGAGATTTAATACCATTAATACCTTTTGGATCATCTGGTGCAAGGCTAGAATAAATTTCATATTGTTCTTGAGCTTTTTCAAATTTTTCCATGCCTTTGTAACATTCAGCCAAATAATAATACACAAGAGGATTGTCATGACGCATCTTGAGAGTTCTTCTCAGATTCATTTCAGCTTTTTTATAATCCCCAAGAAAAAAGTAGCATTGAGCGAGTTTAAAACTAATTTTATTCTTTTCTAATCTATCATTTGATCTAGAGTATGCCCTCTTAAAAATTGTTTCAGCTTTTCCATATTCAAGGTTATCAAAGGCTTTCATAGCCTTTTTAAAATCACCAGAATTTTGGCTAAAAACAAAAGATGAAACTAAAATAAGTAGTAGGAAAGGGATAATTTTTTGACTTTTTTTCATTCTAAATCTATTTTTTGATAATCTTTAGCAATTTAACAATATTTTCTTTACAAGAAAAAAATAAAATAATTTGAGTTTAAATTATATTACTTTACTAACAGTTTCAATCATAACAGAAACTATTCTGTAGGGATCTGCGTTTGAAGCTGGTCTTCTATCTTCCAAGTAACCCTTCCAATCAGTTAATGGTAAAGATATTGGAATTCTTATAGATGCCCCACGATCAGATAATCCATAACTGAATTTGTCAATAGACTGAGTCTCATGAAGCCCCGTGAGACGTTGATCGTTTGATGAACCATACTCAGCTATGTGTTTGTCATGATTTTTTTCTAACTCATCACAAATATCATAAATGTATTTTTTTCCGCCAACTTTTCTCATTTTATCATTTGAAAAATTACAATGCATTCCTGAGCCATTCCAGTCACCTTTAACTGGTTTGGGATGAAACTCAATACCAACACCGAATTCCTCAGTGACTCTGAATAAAAGGAACCTTGCTATCCACAAATCATCGCCAGCAGCTTGTGGGCTCTTTCCAAGAACTTGAAACTCCCATTGACCAAGAAGAACCTCGGCATTGATACCAGTAATGTTTAAACCTGCTTCAAGACACAAATCTAGATGAGCTTCTACAATTTCACGGCCAGCAACATTTTTGTTACCAACAGAACAATAGTACATTCCCTGTGGATTTGGGAAACCATGATCTGGAAATCCCAGTGGTCTAGCTTCATCCATCAATGTATATTCTTGTTCAAATCCAAACCAAAAATCGTCATGACCTTTTGGAATTTTTGATCTTGTATTAGATTCATGCGGAGTTCCATCGGCATTGTAAACTTCGCAAAGAACCAAAAAAGCATTAATTCTTGCAGGGTCGTCATAAATTGCAGCCGGTTTCAAAACACAGTCAGATGAACTACCATCAGCCTGCATTGTTGAACTCCCATCGAAAGACCAGTCAGGAAGTTTCGTAATATCTTTGTCAAAGGATTTAAAACAGAGAATTTTGGTTTTACTTCTTAGATTAGCTTCAGGTTGATAACCGTCAAGCCATATATATTCAAATTTGTATGCATTCATCGGAAATATTTCATTTATTAATTCTAATAAATTTATTGTATTAATGCATACGTTAATGTTTTTTTCTTTTATAATTTATTAACATAAACAAGTATTTATCAACACTAATTTATCCAATTGTAATTATTTTTTGGAGTTAAACTCATTGTAGACATCTTTGAAAGAATTTTTAGTTCTATTTATAAATCTGCCTATGTCACTCATTGTTGATGGAAGATTCTTTGTGCCAAAAAATATGACATAAATTAGTGAAATAATAAATATTTCACCAAAACCTAAATTTAAGATTAGGACTTTCACAATATTTACTTTTTGTAAGATGAATCATACATGATTGGCGTTGCTATGAATAAAGATGAGTATGTACCTACAATTACACCTATCATAAGTGCAAACATAAAACCCCTCACTATCTCACCACCAAAAATAAAAATAACAAATAAAACAAAGAAGGTTGTTAGTGATGTATTAATTGTTCTACTTAGTGTGCTATTCAATGCATTATTAATAACAACAGATGGTTCTCCAACTTTCACACTCATGTACTCTCTTATTCTATCAAAAACAACAACAGTGTCATTTAAAGAATAACCAATAACAGTCAACACAGCGGCAATGAAGGCTTGATCTATTTCAAGAGAAAAGGGTAATATTCCATAAAACAACGAAAATATTGATAGCAAAATTAAAACATCATGAAAGACTGCAGCAACAGCTCCCAAACTATACTGCCATTTTTTGAATCTAAATAGAATATACATGAATATCAGGGCAAGTGAAAATAATATCGACCAAAAAGCAGAACTTTTAATATCGTCTGCGATTGTAGGGCCAACAAGTTGGGAGCTCATAATTTCATAATTTCCATAGCTAGATCCATTTAAACATTTTATTAAAGAATTTTCAACAATTTCATCAGCAGTCAAATCTTCAATCATATAATTGGTTGTAATTTTAACCTGATTAAGGTCACCAAATGTTTTAACTTCGGGAAACATTTTTAAATTATTTTCATTTACAAAGTGGTTACCAAGA
>CETK01146293.1_pt1 | contig 12770 bp, 28 predicted proteins | sample 361431 | NCBI WGS metagenome assembly CETK01 (sample SAMEA2622452, study PRJEB7988) | marine metagenome | biome: marine biome (ENVO:00000447); feature: surface water layer (ENVO:00002042); material: "saline water (ENVO:00002010), including plankton (ENVO:xxxxxxxx)" | depth 5 m | reverse complement strand
TGGTCTTACTCAGGTGCAAATGATAAGTATGCTGACAAGCTACAAGACGCACTCAACAACGGTATGAATGCAGCAGTGGTGTTTCGTAAGGAGTACAAGCTATCACAGTGGCGTGGGATAAATGTGACAGACGGTGACAAAGATGACTTACGCTTTCTTGACCCTAGCAATTCTATTGTTGCATTGTACGCAAAGGGTAAAGCCAAGAAAGACACAACAGGATTCGTTGTGGACGCATAGGAGGAAACACAATGGCATACAAAGATGATAAAATAATAGAAGCAGTTGAAGCTATGATTGCTGCGTGGACTTTAGAAGAGTTAATGGACTTTGTTATTGAGGACAGGGCAGAATATTATCTAGGAAAAAGTGTATCTAAAGATGAATTAGAAGAACTAATTAATAATTATACAGAGGAGACTACAACGTGACTAACTTTACAAAAACACAACTAAAAAATCTACGTGCTGAAATGCAGAGTTTACTATTAGCGCATCCATTTGAGGAGACAATTGATATACCGATTGATAAGATCAGTATTGATAGTTGCAACTACAATGGCGGTGAAGCCACCTACAAAGTAAGAGTATTACTTGATGGAGCAGAGACAAAAGAACAGAAAGACCTGACACAGATGGCCTCAATGTTTAACTTAGATACGACTAAGATTAAAAACTATGTTGACCATAAGTCAGTCCAATACAGAATGAGTTTAGTAGGTTACAAAACAAAAGCAAGAAAAATGCCGTGGATCGCACAAGATCTTCTATCAGGCAACGAGTACAAGCTAACTAACCAGCAAGCTAGACAATGGTTCATGAAAACAGAGGAGATAGTATCATGATTACTGAAGACGCAATACCAGCATACAATAAGCAGTTCAAACAATTAGTAGGAGCAAAAATATTGGATTTCAAAATGCAGCAATGCGAGTTCGATCCACACCAGTATTGGCCTACGTTCAAGATGAAACTAGCAAGCGATACTTTCAGTCTTGTCCTATCGCAAGATGAGGAGGGTAATGGTGGAGGCTTTGCTTTCATAGAAGATGTAAAAGAGGAGAAGTAAATTGACAGTAACACTTAATCAAATAATAGAGATGGAAAATGTTCTCTCTACTCGTAGGATACCTAGTGACATCTTAAAGATTGCACAAAGTAAAAGGTATTCGGAAAGCAAGAAAAAGTATGTGATCATAGGTGATCTACCTTTGCATCACGCACTACGCAGCTTAATCAAAGAGGGGTTAACAAATGATACAACTAACGCTAGCCACTAACAACAAAGCACACCCTGAATACAGCGATAGTCAAATTGCAGAAACTTTAGGGGTACTGCCAATGTGGGTTGCTGAATATGTAGGTAACGATAATGATGCAGACATAGTTAAGTTCATGACTGATAGATATGGCTGTGGCAGATTGTATGAGTTTAAAGGCACGATAAACGAGGAAGGTGACTACGTATCTGAACACGAAGAAGATGCAGATTTACCATACATGGGTAGAATGATTACTAAGCATGGCTATGCATACTTCTACGACTACGCTATCGTGGCTCTACCACTACCAAATGGTAAGCATTTTATAACGAGAATGGATTAGACAAATGAAAGAGTATAATTTTACAGTAGCAAACGCTGTTGAGATTTGTGAACAGTCAGTAATGTCTGACATCGAAGAGGAGACAGCAGCATGGCAATACCTGATCGACACAGGTGTAGCGTGGCAATTGCAAGGGTGGTTTGGACGTACAGCTAAACGACTAATTGACGAGGGGTACTGTACATATACGGATAGAGCAGATGTTCGTTGAGGTAATTGTAAAATACAAAGGTGAACCTGAGCGTAACACAGCTACGATTTGTTGACTATCCTGAGCTAGAATACATACGACTAGAAATGTCTACTTATTGGAGGAATAAATTAAATGAAGAAAATAAACGTACTAAGTCTATTTGATGGTATGTCTTGTGGGCAGATCGCATTAGATCAGCTAGGCATACCAGTTAACAAATATTATGCAGCGGAGATTGACAAGTATGCAATCCAGATTGCCAGGAAAAATTACCCTGACATGGTGCACGTTGGTGATGTTAAATGGGTGACATCCAAACTTCTACCCAAGATTGATTTGCTGATTGGCGGTAGTCCGTGTCAGGGATTTTCGTTTGGCGGTAAGGGTTTAAACTTTGATGATCCACGCAGTAAATTATTCTTTGAGTTTGACAGGCTGTTAAAAGAACTCAAGCCAAAGTATTTCCTACTTGAGAATGTCAAGATGAAGAAGGAGAGTGAGCAAGTCATTACTGACTATCTAGGTGTAGAACCTGTTGAGATAAACAGTAGGCTAGTGTCTGCACAAAACCGCAAAAGACTTTACTGGACAAACATTCCCTTTGATGGATTGCCAGAAGACAAAGGTATTATGCTCAAAGATATACTAGAAGAAGAGACAGCAGAGTTCTATCGTGCAGGCGAATACTTGCAAAATAAGCAGGGTAAGTCAGGCACAGTGTGTGCAGGTACGCATGGCTACGCTATTGGATATGTACCTGAGCCAAAAAGTAAAGATGGGTTAATACATATAGGTGATGCAAAGCTAAGTGATAAGTATGTAGCAATCAACAGGGTTTACGCAGCCGAAGGTAAATCTCCTACACTTACAGCATCTACAGGAGGGCATACTCAACCCAAAGTAGAGATACGAGATAAGTCTAAATGTGTCAGGACAGGAGGGCGTTTGTCTTACGACAGACATGAATGGGACAGCATAGATAATATGCATTGGCGTAAGCTAACTGTAACAGAATGTGAGAGACTACAAACTGTACCTGATGGGTATACCTGTGGCGTATCGAACACACAACGCTACAAGATGCTAGGCAACGGATGGACAGTAGATGTTATCAAGCATATCTTTGAAGGATTAAAGGAGGAAACACAATGAAGATAAGAGTATTAGCAGAGGAGACAGTCTACAAAGAATGTTTTGTAGATGTGCCAGAACATATACTAGAATACAGTAAGGACAAACTATCAAAGACATATCTAAAGAATGCTATCCACAACTGGCTTTCTAAAAATGGATCAGATTTTAAATGGGCAGACTATGATTTTAGTTTTGATCCCTATACTTGGGAAGAGGTACAAGACAATGACTGAACAAGAACTAGAAGACATAATGAATGAAGCATTTGGTAAAACCTTTTGGCGATACCTAGCATACGTATGGTCAGGATTAGAGGAGGACTATTGATATGGACAGTGATGAAATAATGGAAGCAATAGAAGGAGCTAAAACTATGGCTAAGAAAAAAGTAAAACTAAAGACAGATCTAACTCGTGAAGAGGTAAAAGAACTACTAGAAGTATATCGGATTATGGATTCAATATGCACGGACTTCAGGGAGATGTTTGATACTAATTTGACCAAGGTGAGTAAACTAGAGGATATGTCTATAACATTGAAGGACATGTTTAACTTCAGACCACCAACAGATAGTGAGGGTGATCCTAATCATTGGCGTCCATACGTTTTACCTGACGATGATAGAGCATGGTTTCACAAGAAGGAGGATGAATAAAATGCAACTACAAGATTTATTTTTTAACAGACAGAAGATAGTTAACGTGGCACTTAGCTTCAAACAACTGGAAGTAGATGCTGTGTCTCCGTTTAACACTGAAGAGGAAAGACACCTAGCAGTAGACAAAATCTGCAAGGGCAATGCTATTATCAATCAACTAGAGGAGATACTGGCATGAATACGCCTTATCAAAAACGACAGTTTAAAGACATCGTTATAGCAGCAGAAGACTTAGACTGTCACACAATAGACACAATTGCTGATGTAATACACGAACATATAATAGATATAGGTTTAGCAACATCTAAAACTTTGGTAGGTTTCAGTTGGCGATTAGATGTAAGGGTAAGTACAAGTAATGAAAGTTAAAACATATCATAAGAACGGTAAAGCTGTGCAGTTTCTAGGCTACAGTGACATCGATGCATTCAACGCAGCTAAGGTTGTCATGGGTGAGGTAGGAGATGTCGGATACTTCAGGCCACGACTAGGTGCAGGTGAAGACATATACGATTGGGTATACGTCAAAGAAACAACGGATGAAGATTTACAGAGGGTGCTAGGCAAATGAGATTGTACATGAATAAGCAAGGCGAATGGGTAGGCACACAGGCTGAGGCTAAGAAGATTAAAGCTGACATGGTAGAAGTACCAACGGACAAGCCCAACCTACTCAAGTGGCTTAACACATTCACTGGTGCAATAGATGATGCAGCTAAGGAAGTTATAGACAATAAGCCAAATCCTGGAACCGTGGCAAGAAAACCACATAAGTATGATTTCTGGGATAATATTAGGGATGTTGCAGAAAACTGTAGCATAACAGATTTTAATATAGCATTAGCTGTATTCATGGATAGGGTACATGACATTGCAGAAAAACAAAAGGAGACACAGCAATGAATATATACGGAGATGTTACAGGACTACCTGATCACGGCTCTCCAGAAGACAGGGGTAGTTCAGATAGATATTATGGAAGAGTCTATGACCCTCATTGGTGGCCTGAAGGTGCGTACACAGGGTGTAGAGTTGAGAAAGCTCAAATGACAAAAGAGCAAATAAAAGAATACAGTGATGCTTATTACAGTGAAACAGACAGGAAGGAATGGTAATGGCTAACGTAAAACATAGTTTAGGTCATGGTTGGGAGGCAGAGTTACTCGACAACGGTACTCTTAGAGTCACTCACGATGCCACAGGTGAGACACTAGTCATACCACCTGAATCAACTGAAACCTTGATGAACATATGCGAAGACATTGTAAAGAAAAAGGAGGGGTAATGTAATGGTATGGGCTTTAGTATGGATGCAGCTACTGGTTAATTCGCAGTCCGTAAAATACTACCACGTTGAAACATACACTAGTGAAGAAGAGTGTACTGCAGCAATGAGTGAGGCTGCTGTGTTGGTATCAAACAACAGTGAGACACTAGCATGCCTAGAGCTAAGAATAAATTAATCGTTATGAAACGCAAAAAGAAATGGGTTGCGTATGATAAGGATGGATACGTCTTAGTTATATGCAGAAACAAAAGAATAGTAGAGGACTTTGCTAAGAAGAGAGGAAGCAAATAATGTTAGAAGACAAAACATACAAAGTAAAAGTAGGTGACTATCATGATGCAGTTATCTACGTATACGAAAGACATCGTAAGTGTTTAAACCCTGATGATAAGCCAGAGGATCACAGATGGAAACACTGGAAAGAAATACTTACAGTCATACCTGTAAACAATGACTTTGATGACTATCAGGATAAGTCAGGTATGTTCCACAATAATGTAAGGGTTACAGTGGATGCACTAGCAGAGCTATATTCTGCAAGTCCTGACTACGAGATGGGTATAGAGTACACTATGAATACTCACCCTTATATTAACGTGTAAAAGCAGTGTTTTAATGTATAAAATACCGATACTTATAATCGTAGTTTATCTACTCGCATTTGTGTGGTTCGTGTATGACACATACAAAGGTAACAACGATGGAAGAAATAAAAGAAGATGACACATGATGATGAAGTTGACCCGAAAGATGATCCACATGATGACATTACTGACAGACTTGGGCATCTACCTAAAGCGGATAATGATAGCAGTGAGCATATTGTTAAACGTAATTCTAGGAGGTCAAAACAATCAAACGTTGAGCGCAAGAAACCACCAGTGGAAAAGGGAGGGAAAGAGTAACATCGTACACATTATAGATTCGATTATGGGAGAAGGCCATTGTCTTGAATCTTGGTTGTGTTGGATTAAAATAAAAATGAGGAGAAAATGAGAGAGATACCAAAGAATACATCTAAGCTAGAAGTCATTGTAGATTTTTATTTACACAGTAATGACTTCCTTAATCTAAGTGCAAAGTCTCAGAAAGACTACGCTAAACATTTGGATGTTGTACTCAATACTAAAGTAGAAGGTAAGCTGCTACGTAACTACACAGTGCGTAGTATTAAATCTAGACACACTAACCAGGCTTACGAGCAATGGCTTGTGTCAGGTGTGCGTACAGCTAATTATCGTAAGGCTGTTCTATCTAAGGCATGGAAGTGCAGCATGAGGTTAGATGTAATGGATAATGATCCAGTGCGTTTGATCAAGACGAAGAACACTAAGCCACGAAAAGTCAAATGGACTCGTGACCAAGTAGTGTCTTTTCTTGACACAGCATACGGTAACTTTAAGTGGCGCAGCATTGGGTTGATCGTGCACATGGCTTACGAGTGGGCGCAGCGTGTTGGAGACATGCGTACCTTGACTTGGGATAACATTAACTTCAACGAACAACGTGTTGATTTAACACAAAGTAAACGTGGTGCTGATGTACATCTACCTATACCTGATGACCTGCTTTCTATGCTTAAGAAACAAAGCCAAGACTTTGGATTCCAAGACTACGTAGCACCAAAGACTACACCAGTAGCAGGAGCATACGTACCTTACGCAGTTGACCACATCGATGATGCTATCAACGAAGTCAAAGAAGCTGCACGACTACCAAAGAAATTGACAGCTATGGATCTACGCAGGACTGCAATCACTGAGATGGTAGAGGCAGGTGTTGAGACTCTTGAGTTGATGCAAGTGACAGGTCATGTGAATCCTGATTCAGTTAAGCCATACCTAGTCAACACATTTAGTGGGGCAAGTAATGCACTTAATAAGCGCAGGAGCAAAAATGAACAACATTAGAAGCTATCTAGAAACCCTTGATTTAAAAGAAGATTATAGACATAGGGGTGACTGCCCTGTGTGTAGAGGTAAGAACACATTCACTGCTACACGAGATGGCAGTGCTATGCTTTACAATTGTTACAAGCTTGATTGCAGAGTTAAAGGTGTAGTGTCTTCAGGTATGACAGCACAAGAAATACAACGTAGACTTAATCAGTATGAAGAGCCTGAGTCGGAACACGAGTTATTCACTTGGCCTGAGTATGTAGTCAAGCCCACAGCAGAGCACAAGAATTTCACACGCTTTGTAAGTAGGTGGGGTCTAGAAGGGGAGGACTTGATGTACGATGTAAGGGATGAACGTGTAGTATTTCCTATCCATGAAAGAGGTAGACTGGTAGGAGCTACAGGTAGATGTACTTCCTACGCAGGACAAGTTAAGTGGTTACGATATGACAGAACACCTACAGTGTTTACTCGTGCTATCGGTAAACCTAATGGTGTGGTGATAATAGTTGAAGATGTTATTAGTGCTACGGTTGCAGCCCAAGAGTTTCCAGGCGTAACAGGTTTAGCAATACTTGGTACATCTTTTGGTGTGGCAGATATGCAACACTTAGATAGCTTTCACAAAGTTATAGTGGCCTTAGATCCAGACGCTGCACAAAAGACACTGCAATATAAAAAGGAGATAGAAGCTTTCACTGGATTAGAAACAATAGCTTTAAGACTTGACGATGACATCAAGTACAAAGTAAGTTCTGATATTAAGAAACTAGAGGAGATAGTTTAATGAAGGGTGTAGAACCAAAGTACGCAGCAGAGCTAGAAGCAAAGCAAACATACGAGGCATTCATCAAGTGGGTTAAGGTTACCTTCTACTGGATAATGGCACTGCTAGTTATACTAGCTTATTTTAACTTCGGAACAGATACTGAAACAGGTAGCCAATACAACGGTGAAGTTTATGCACCCAGAAACATAGGAGAGAAGTAATGCAACCAAAGAACGTACCAGTACATATCCGTATTAAAGTAGAGCCAACAGTCAAGCAAAGAGGTAAGGCTTGTCGTTTACACGGTAAGGACTTCAAGAGTATAGCTGACGCAGCTAGACATTTTAATGTGGATTACTCGTGGGCTGCAGAGCAAGTCAGCAGGGGAATGAACATGGAAAACTTCCCCAAGAAGTACAAAGTAAAGCATGCCTGAACAGTATTGTACAACAAAAGGTTTAGGTTGGGCATTCCTGGTTTGTATAATTTTTATACTAGGTGTGCCTGTGCTGATGTGGTTAGCCTTAGAGGGTAGCAGTTGGTACGAAAGATTTGACCTAATGAATCCGATGTTTTGATAAGGAGGGATCGATGATAAAGACAGCAATAATAGACGAGCGTGTACCTTTAGGTAAGGTGTATGTTGATCTGACTGTTGATGAAGTATTGGAAGCTTGCAATAGATACAAAGCAGATAAAGAGTTCGATAAACAATTAAATGAGGTTTACAATAATAAAAAAGGAGACTCTAGTTATGGGTAAGAGGACAGACAAACTAGAAGAGGAGCTTAACAGGTTAGAGTTCTTCATGCGTATTACAAATGGTCTTCCTAAAAAGAAGATAGAAGAAGACTACGCATACGTGCAGAAGGAGCTTCAAGACAGAGCGCAACAAAAGAAAATAGCAGCAACATATTCCTAGACTGCTTAAGAGGAGACAAGTATGATGGAACTAGCATTGATCCACACTATGCTGGACAAAGAGTTCTACAATAATCACAAAGGTATACGCTGCCCCGATAAAATATTTACAAAAGAAGTACGTAAGATCAAGCAAACACTAGACTACGCTATGGATACGTACGACAAGAACCTTACTCCTGTGGAACTACAGGCATTGTTTGAGTCTAACAACAGGAGTATGACTACAGCAAACAGAGAACTATATCGTGATCTATTCAGCAAAATAGCCAAAGAAAAACCTTTGAATAAAGAGATAGCGACAGATGTTCTGTCAAAACTATTTCAACAAACGATAGGCGAAGAGATTGCCAATGTAGGGTTTGATTATGTCAACGGTTCAAGGACTGGATTAGAGCCTTTACGAAGTATACTAAATGATTATGAAGATAATTTTCTGCCTAAGATTTCTATTGATTGGGATGATACATCTTTAGAAACAGTATTAAAACTTAATGACCAACAGTCTAAATGGAAATTTAACATACCGTCATTAGCACGAAGAGTTAAAGGCATTAGCCCTGGTCACTTTATCGTTGTGGGTGCAAGACCTAACACAGGTAAAACAAGTTTTCATGCTAGTATAATTGCATCCGAAAAAGGTTTTGTGGAGCAAGGGGCTAAATGTATTATCTTACTGAACGAAGAAGGATATGAACGTGTATGTTTAAGGTATATATGTGCAGCTACAAACATGAGCGTAGAAGAGGTGTATGCAAATAGGGCTTTAGCTACACTGAGATATAAACCTGTGGACGAGAATATTTTTATTAAAGAAAGCTCAGGTAAAAATATGGATTGGGTTGAGGCTGTTGTAAAACAATCTAAACCAGACATTCTTGTGCTAGATATGGGTGACAAGTTTTCATCAGGTAAAGGTGAACGATCCGATTTATATTTAAAAGAGGCTGCAATACACGCACGTAACATAGCAAAGCAGTATAAGTGTGCTGTTATATGGATGTCTCAATTGAGTGCAGTAGCAGAAGGTTTAGTGCATCCAGATCAATCTATGCTAGAGGGTAGCCGTACTGGTAAAGCAGCAGAGGCTGACTTGATGATACTTTTATCGCAGAACAAAGTAGTAGAAGGTATGAGTGAAGAAGAAACACGTCAACGCCACTTAAACATTGCAAAGAATAAACTTAGGGGTGGCTGGCATGGCACTATACATTGTGAGCTAGACATAGAAAGAAGCACGTTCCTAGCATGAGACTTGTACTTGACGTAGAAAATACGATAACTAAAAGAGAAAAGAAAAACATTCTTGATCCGTTTGAACCTGGTCTTGAACTTGTACAGGTGGGTGTACAAAATGTAGACAGAGTAAACGAGACATATTTGTTTACGCTTAATCATAAAGAGTCACAAGATGTTGGAGGTTCTAAAACAAAAAGCATTCAAGATATACTAGATAAAACAACCTTATTAATTATGCATAACGCACAGCATGACTTGATGTGGTTGTGGGAGTCGGGTTTCAAGTATGACGGTGACATCTATGATACGATGTTAGCTGAGTATCTATTACAACGTGGCAAGAAAGAACCTATAAGTCTTGAGGCTTGTGCTGAACGTAGGAATCTAAACTACCAGAAGCAAGACACTCTCAAAGAGTATTACAAGAAAGGATACAACACCAATGAGATACCTTTACAAGAGCTTCTTTTTTATCTTAGGAGTGACCTCGACATTACTCGTGAGTTGTTCCTTGCCTTGGAACAAGACTACGCAAAGCCAGAATCAGAGTCCTTACATAGAGTTAAAGACATTACCTTCCGCACCTGTAAAGCCCTCACCAGAATGTATATGTCAGGAATCCGTGTGGACAGAACCGCCCTTCAGCAAGTCCGAATAGAGTTTGAGAAAGAGAAAGCTGAGATAGAAGACAGGCTGCAGCGCAAGACTCGTGATCTTATGGGTGACACACCTATCAATCTCAACAGTCCAGAACAAGCATCTCAAGTTATATTTAGTAGACGTGTGCACAACAAAAAAGAATGGGCTGATCTGTTTGAATACACGAATACAAAACAAGAGTTCAAAGAAGCAGTTGAAGCAAATAGTTCTATCATTAAAAAGACTAGAGCTTTTACCTGTGCAACATGCGGTGGACGTGGGTATGTGCACAAGAAAAGAAAAGACGGTACGCCTTACAAAAAAGCAAACAAATGTAAAGACTGTGAAACCCGAGGCTATCAATTAAAAGAAACAAAACAAGTAGCAGGGTTGTGTTTTTCTGCACCAAACAAAAATTGGATAAGCGCAAATGGATTCAGTACTAGTAAAGGTAATTTGGAAAGTCTTATTACTACCGCTACGAATAACAATATGCAGCTTGCTCTTAGCTTTCTTACTGATCTTAAGCGTTTGTCTGCTATCAGCAGTTACCTTAGCAGTTTCGTGGATGGTATCGAAATACACACCAAACCTAACGGAATCTTACACGTCAGCCTTACCCAGCACATCACCAGTACAGGTAGATTTTCTGGAAGAAATCCCAACATGCAAAACATGCCTAGAGGAGGAACATTTCCAGTAAAGCGTGTGTTTATATCACGTTGGGAAGGTGGTCAGATCATGGAATGTGACTTTGCCCAGTTGGAGTTCAGAGTTGCTGCATTTCTTTCACAAGACAGCACAGCCATGCAGGAGATAGAAACAGGATTTGATGTGCATTCCTACACGGCACAGGTAATAAGCAATGCAGGACAGCCTACAGAGCGTCAGGCAGCAAAGGAGCATACCTTTGCCCCTCTCTTTGGCGCTACAGGTTACGGTAGAACTAAAGCTGTAGCTGCTTACTACCAACACTTTACTGATAAGTATAAAGGTGTAGCCAAGTGGCATAAGAATCTAGGTGATGAAGCCGTGAGGTTTCTAAAAATTACTAATGTGAGTGGTAGACAATACGCATTCCCTGAAGTGACTCGAAGGAGTAATGGTAGTGTGTCACACTTTACTATGATAAAGAATTACCCAGTACAAGGATTTGCTACAGGTGATATTGTTCCTGTAGTACTACTAGAGTTTGAGCGATTGCTTGAACCTCTACAATCATGCTTAGTCAATACAGTGCATGACTCTATGGTAATAGATGTGCACCCTGACGAAGTACGTAAAGTCTTGACTATCGTTGAGATTATAAACAAGAATCTAAACTGTGTCATAAAAGACGCATACGATATAGAAATGAATGTGCCTCTCTTACTTGAAGCCAAGATAGGAGATAATTGGCTTGACACAATAGACGTTTAGAGTATAACTAACCATCTTTAACTTTGAAGGAAGTGAAAAAAATGAGTACAGAATTAGCAATGCAAAAAGATCTGGGCATGTCTCTCGCAGAAGCGGTAGGCGTAACAAATTCTGACGGAGTAGAAAGACGAACATCGAACTTAGCTAGACTTAACTTGATGCACAAAGGTATCATGGGTGAGATCGAAGTTGACGGTAAGGCTATGAAAACGGAAGTGGTTTCTGCAGGTTCTTATGTCCTTACGCAAAATGACGAAGAAATATTTTTATCAAATCCTACAGTAAGGATCTTTGCTATTCGACAGCAATACAAAAAATGGAATAGTGATGAAGACTTCATGATGAAGAGCGTCATGGCTACAGACCTCAAGGGTGACCTTAAAGATAACATGGGTACATTTAATTTAGGTAGACCATCAGGCTACATTAAAGATTGGGATTCTGTTCCTGAAAAAACTAAAGAAATAATTAGAAACATTAAAAGAAAGAAAATTATCTTTGGTATATTGACCGCCTCAGAGGTTGTTGATGAGCAAGGAAATAAAATAGACGCCATCAAAGATCCTGTCGCTTTCTTTATGGAGATTGCACCTTCAAGTATTAAACGTCTTGATCTTGCGGTAAACGCTTTATCAAGAAAAAACATCCTGCCCATACAACACACTCTTACCTTTGGGGCAGAGCCAGGTGGAGAAACTTATTACGTTATGACGTTTGATGCTAAAGAAAGGGTTGAGCTTGATCATACTGATCAGGAAATACTAAGTAACTTCTTAGAGTACATTACGAATGAAAACGCACAGATTTTAGATCAGTGGGAAGAAAAAAATAAAGACTCAGTAACTGAAGAGGAAGCTGCACTAGTTGCTGAATTTGTAAATGTCGAAGAAGAAGATTAATGGGCATAATCAAAGACTTATCGAATACGAGGTATCATTCAATGAGTGGTATCTCCTCTTCGGCAGTCAAGACAGTATATAAAAAATCACTAGCACATTGGAGAGGACA
>CETK01054910.1_pt1 | contig 12778 bp, 9 predicted proteins | sample 361431 | NCBI WGS metagenome assembly CETK01 (sample SAMEA2622452, study PRJEB7988) | marine metagenome | biome: marine biome (ENVO:00000447); feature: surface water layer (ENVO:00002042); material: "saline water (ENVO:00002010), including plankton (ENVO:xxxxxxxx)" | depth 5 m | reverse complement strand
AAATCGACATATACAATAAATAATTTATAAAGTAAAAAAGTATTTAAGTTTTAGTAAATAGCAGTAATATTGACATATTATGATTTTAACCTGTAATTCGTGTGAAAAGAAATTTGTTGTTCCAGATAATGCTATAGGAAAAAATGGGCGTCTGGTCCAATGTAGCTCATGCGGTAATAAATGGAAGCAGTTTCCTATTAAGGAAAAAGAGGAGCCTTCTTCACCAAGAAAAGCTGTTAACTTAAAGACTAAAAAGGTATCTAAAAAAATTAAAAGAAAGACTAAAAAATTGGGTCCGGATTTATACTCACCCGAATATTTAGCAAAAAAACATGGTATACGAATTTCACAAACTTCTGAAGAAATAAAAGAAAAGAGTAAAAAATCGAAAAAAATTCATTTTGGATTTTATAGCTTCTTGCTTGTTTTAACAATTTCTATTATTTTTATTCTTAGATTACTTTACTTTACTCAGGACTTTATAATATATCATATTCCTTTTGCCGATATTTATATAAGTTATATTTTTGAAAGCTTGATAAACTTAAAAGATATTTTTTTTAATTTATTCTAAATCTTTTATATTTACAAAATTATTAGACAGTTTTTCATTATTTTTTTTAATATCTTTAAAAAAATTCCATGCCAAAACAACAATAGTATTATCTTTATTTTTTACGTGAGTTTTATCTTTAATTGATATTTTCACTCCAGGAATATATTTATTATGTTTTAATTTGTTATCTTCTACAATAAAATCAATTTCTTTTGTTACGCCAAAAAAATTTAAGGCTGTTGTTGCTTTAGCCGGTGCACCATATCCAATAACTAATTTGTTATTTTTTTTTAATTCTTTTAAATTTTTTATTACGTTATTCCTTATATTATAAACTCTTTTCCCAAAGTCTTGATATGTTTTAAATTTTTTTATCCCAAATTTTTCCTCTTCATTGAGCATTTTTTTGACGCTTTTTTCTATTTTAGTTTTTTGATCTTTCCTGATGTAAATTCTAATTGATCCACCATGCGTATTAACAATTTCCGATCTAAATATTTTCGCGTCAAATTGATTAAAAAAATTTACTAAAGATGTTAATGACCAATAATTATAGTGTTCATGATAAATATTATCAAAAGTTAAATCTTTAAGAGTATTTAGCAAGTATTGCACTTCTATTATGATAGTTCCTTTTTTTCCTAACATCTTTAACATACACTCTGTCATTTCTTTAAGCTTATCAGAGTGAGCAAATACATTAGACGCTAAAATAAGATCAGCATTTTTTTTAAACTTTTTTAAATTTTTTTTGTCTAAAAAACTATTTATTGTTTTAATTTTGTTTTTATTTGCTAGTTTTGCTAAATTCTTTGCAGGTTCTATTCCAAGTATATTTTTAAAACCCATCTCAAGGAATGGTTTTAGAGCAACTCCATCATTACTTCCAATATCTATTATTAATGACTTTTTTTTATTTAACTTTAGATCTTTAGCATAATGTTTTGCCGCTCTGATAAAATGCTCTTGAAAAGATTTAGATGTTGATGATGTGTAAAGATAATTTGAAAACATTTTTTTTGGATCTACCGCAATTGATAATTGGCAATTATGACATTTATCGCAATAATTAACTTCCAAGGGATACATTTCACATTTCTCATTAGCTTTTTTTATTAAATTATTAGCTAATGGCTGATAACCAAGAGAAACTACTCTTTTCAAATTTGAATTGTTGCAAGAGCGACATTCGAATTTATAATATTTGAGTAATAAATTTTTTTCTTCTTCATCTACAAACTCATGTTTAATTGTGTGTGTAATGCCATAATTGTCATGATCTCTTTCTCCTCTCACTAAATTTAAAAATGTCGTATCTTTAGTAAAAACCATTGTGTGAGCTACATTCGGTTTTATAATTGACAGTTGCCCTTCATTTACTACTTGTGTTACTTTAGGAGAATTAGGATTTAATAGATCCTGATAAACCTCAATTATTTGCCCTTTGGTAAATAAACATTTTTGTTCTTGTTGAGGGTGATAGTGGTTAGCTCTGATAGTTCCTTTTTTCGAGTCTATCAATCCTATGAGATTTATTGGCTCGGTTAATTCATGATTGCTGATTTTTCCTCTTTTGTCCTCAAAAATGTTTTGACCATCTTTAACATATTCCAGATCTTCAGGAATATTTTGTTTTGACCACTTTAATATCATTTCTTTTATGCTCTCCTCTAATGAATAAAGAAATTCAAATCCTGAATTTTTTAATTTTTTATTAGATAAAGAAAAACCCAAATTAGGTATTTCATCATTTGTTTCTTGTAATGTAATTTTTGGATTATTTTTTTTACAAATTTCCGCAACTTCTTTAACCGTCAAAGTATCTTTTGTTAAATTAAATATTTCAGAAGAAATATCATCTCTTATCTCCATGAAGCGAAAACATCTGGCAACATCGATTAGAGGAACAAGGCTTTTAATTTGTTTGCCGCCTGCAAACAATCTTAATGTACCATCTTGTGAAGCAATTTTCGAAAATAAATTAGGCATTATATCGATTCGAGAAGTGTCTGTGGAAAAGCCGTATACAGAACCTAATCTTAATATAACATAATTTTTTCCAGAATCTTTTAATTGTTTTTCATTAATAGCTTTTGAAGAAGAATAGGCTAAAACTGGCTTTGTGTCCTCCTCTTCTTTAATATCATTTTTAACTTTTTCAATTCCTTCGTAAACAACATGTGTAGAAGGAAATATAATTTTAGTTTCATCTTTAATTACATCTAAAATATTTTGTGTTCCTATTTCACCAACTTCTTTTATTTTTAAATCTTTTTCAGTTGTAGACTCATTTTTTGTTCTTGGAACATCAGTGATTCCAGCAAGATGATGGACAACATCAGCATCCTTGCAATGTTTGTTGATTAAATCTTTGTCCAATATATCTCCATGAACAAAATTAATATTCCAGTTTCTTAATTGATTTACCCTCTCTGAAATAAACCTATTGTCAATTACAGTAATATTGTGATGCCAACTTACACCAGAATAAATTTTACAAAGCTCTGTACCTATATAGCCTAAGCCACCAGTTATTATGATTTTTTTGACCATTTAAATATCTATTCCATTTACTTATATTAATTTTTACTATAACTCAATTATCATGAATATCTACGATTGCTTCATGTACTTTGATGAAGATCTACTTTTAGATCTTAGGCTCAATACATTAAACAAATATGTTAAAAAATTTGTCATTACTGAGGCAACTTATACCCATAATGGATCGAAAAAAAAATTGAATTTTAATATTAATAAATTTCAGAAGTTTAAAGATAAAATTACTTATTTGGTAGTTGATGAGTCTCCACCAAATATTTTTGAACTTATTGAAGGCGAGACTAAAGAAAAAAGGGGTGAAAAATTAATTTTAAACGGTATGGCCCGTGATTACTTTCAGCGGGAAAAACTGAAACATGGCCTAGATGAAGCCAATGAAAATGATTTGATTTTAATAAGTGATTTAGACGAAATTCCAAATCTAAACTCAATGAATTTAGGCGATATTCGAGAAAAGATTTTAATATTTAAACAAAAAATGTTTTATTATAAATTAAATTTATTTTATCAAGACTATGTATGGTACGGTACAAAAGGAGTTTTAAAAAAACACTTCATCTCTCCTCAATGGTTAAGAAATGTAAAGAGCAAAAAATACCCTAAATGGCGTTTAGACGTTATTTTCTCTAAAAAAAAATACTCAAATTTGAAATTTGTAAACAATGGTGGATGGCATTTTACCTGCTTAAAATCTCCGGAAGAAATTGAAAAAAAATTATTAAATTTTGCTCATCATTACGAATTTGAAGAAAGTGGTTTAAGCATTGATGATTTAAGGAAACTTATAAAAGAAAAAAGGGTTATGTACGATCATAATGTTGACCAAAAAGGATATAAATGGTCTGGTAAATCAAAACTTCAAAAAATTGACAATAGTTTATTGCCTGAATACGTTAAAAATAATTTATCGAATTATAAGGAATGGCTGGACTAATTTCAGTGTGTACTTAATTCCTCTTTTTTCAATTTATCCTTACCCGAAATTTGATTTACTTCAACCCATTCCACTCTTTTTAAAGGTTTTGTTAAAGCTATCTTTAATACTTCGTCAACATTTTTAACAGGAACAATTTCTATGTTGTCTAAAATAGTCTTAGGAACTTCAATCAAGTCTTTTTGATTTTCTTTTGGAATTAAAACTTTTTTAATACCAGCTCTATGTGCGGCTAAAAGTTTTTCTTTCAAACCTCCAATAGGAAGAACAATTCCTCTTAAAGTAATTTCTCCTGTCATTGCTACATTTTTATCAACTGGAACTTCTGTAATTGCTGAAATTATTGATGTAACCATACCAATTCCTGCCGAGGGGCCATCTTTTGGGGTTGCTCCTTCTGGTACATGAATATGAAAATCTTTCTTATCGAAAACTGGAGGAATAATTCCATACTCTAGACTTTTTGATCTGATGTATGATTTGGCAGCTTTAACAGATTCTTGCATTACATCGCCTAGCTTTCCAGTTATTTGCATTTTTCCTTTTCCAGGCATGACTGCTGACTCAATCTTTAATATCTCTCCACCAACTTCTGTCCATGCAAGACCAGTGACTACACCTATTCGATTTGACTCTTCAATTTCCCCATAATTAAATTTTTCCACTCCCAGCAGTTCCTTCATGTCTTCAATCTTAACAGGATTATTTATTTTTTCTTTGTTATCTATCTTTTTAACAAGTTTTCTCGCAATTTTAGATATTTCTCTTTCTAAATTTCTTACACCAGACTCTCTTGTATGATTTCTAATAATTTTTCTTAAAACTTTTTCTCCAATATTCCATTCTTCTTTAGTTAAACCATTGTTCTTACTTTGCTTTGGTATTAAATACTTTTCAGAAATATTTACTTTTTCGTCCTCCGTGTAACCAGAAATTCTAATTACTTCCATTCTATCTAATAATGGTGGAAGTATATTTAATGTATTGGCAGTAGTAACAAACATTACGTCCGATAAATCGTAGTCGACTTCTAAATAGTGATCGTTAAACTCTTTGTTTTGCTCTGGATCTAAAGCTTCCAATAATGCTGACGAAGGGTCTCCTCTATAATCATTACCTACTTTGTCTATTTCATCCAAAAGAAATAAAGGATTTTTAGTTCCAGCCTTTTTCATCATCTGAATTATTTTTCCAGGTAATGAGCCGATGTAAGTTCTTCTATGACCCCTTATCTCTGCTTCATCTCTTATTCCACCTAGAGAGATTCTTATGAATTTTCTATTAGTGGCTTTTGCAATAGATTTTCCTAATGAAGTTTTTCCAACACCCGGGGGGCCTACCAAGCACAATATCGGGCCCTTCATTTTTTGAATTCTTTTTTGAACCGCTAAAAATTCAATAATTCTCTCTTTAACTTTGTCTAATCCATAATGATCTTCGTCTAATATTTTTTGAGCATTGTTTAAATCAGTGTTGATTTTTGATTTATTTGACCAAGGAAGCTCTGTCATCCAATCCAAGTAGTTCCTCACGACAGTTGCTTCAGCAGACATTGGGCTCATTGTTTTTAGTTTTTTTAACTCTGATAAACATTTTTCTTTGGCAAACTTAGGCATTTTTGCTTTAGCTATTGCTTTTGAAAGGTTTGACATTTCATCTTTACCTTCATCTATTTCTCCAAGCTCTTTTTGTATAGCTTTTAATTGTTCATTTAAATAATACTCTCTTTGAGTTTTTTCCATTTGATTTTTAACTCTACCTCTAATTTTTTTCTCCACAGAAAGAACACTAGTTTCCTTCTCAATATAAGAATATATTTTTTCCAATCTTTTTTTTAGATCTAGAATTTCAAGCAATTCTTGTTTTTCAAAAATTTGGATGTTTAAACTTGAAGATATATTATTAGCAATCTGAGAGGCATTTTTTAAATTTTTTAGATTAGAGATACCTTCGTTAGTGTCTTTTTTAGTTAGAATGAGTAATTTTTCGTATTTTTTAAGTAATCCTGATGCAAATGTATCAAGTTCTTTAGAAACGTTTTCATCTTCACTAATTTCTACTTCACATTTAATAAAGTTATCATCTGATTGAGTATGGTTAAGTATCTTTACTCTCTTTTCTCCCTCAACTAAAACTTTCACTGTACCGTCAGGAAGTTTTAATAATTGAAGCACTTTGCTTAAACAACCGTATCCGTATAGATCTTTGTCCTCTGGGTCATCAATTTCAGAATTTTTTTGAGTAACGAGAACAATTGATTTGTCTGTTTTCATAACCTCTTGAAGCGCCTTTATTGATTTTTCTCTTCCAACAAACAATGGGACTACCATAGATGGGAAAATTACAATATCACGCAGGGGTAAAAGTGGTTTTAAGTAAGAAGCTTTCATATTAAGTTTATATGACAATTGCTATATGAATTTCAAGAAGCAATTTAGATTTATGCGACCGATGTTGATTGTTTTTTTCCGTATGTGACAATAGGTTCGGAAGTGCCTATAACTGAGGATTTATCTACTGTTACTTTAATGGCGCCCTCCATATCTGGCAATTCAAACATTGTTTTTAGTAAAATATTTTCTAAAATCGACCTTAATCCTCTAGCACCTGTTTTTTTTGATATAGCCTTTTTTGCAATCTCTATAATTGCTTCATCGCTAAAGTCCAACTCAACATTTTCAAATTCAAATAATCTTTTATATTGTTTAATAAGGGAGTTTTTTGGTTCTTTAAGAATTTTAATTAAAGATTGTTCATCTAAATCATCTAAGGTCGCAATGATTGGCATTCTACCGATAAATTCAGGAATTAATCCATATTTGATTAAATCTTCAGGCTCAAGCTGCTTCATTATTTCTGTTAAAGGTTGATCTTTATAATTTTTTACTTTTGCACCAAACCCAATAGAATTAACTTTGCCTCTACTATCAATTAATTTATCTAGACCAGCAAATGCTCCTCCACAAATAAATAAAATATTCGTAGTGTCTACTTGTAAAAATTCTTGTTGAGGATGCTTTCTACCGCCCTGAGGTGGAACACTCGCTATTGTTCCTTCCATAATTTTCAATAAAGCTTGTTGAACTCCTTCGCCAGAAACGTCTCTTGTTATAGATGGGTTTTCTGATTTTCTGCTTATCTTATCAACCTCATCTATGTACACTATTCCTCTTTGAGCTTTTTCAACATTATAGTCAGCCGATTGTAATAGTTTTAAAATTATATTTTCTACATCTTCTCCCACATAACCTGCCTCTGTTAAAGTAGTTGCGTCAGCCATTGTAAATGGAACATCTAAAATTCTTGCTAAAGTTTGAGCCAATAAAGTTTTTCCACATCCTGTAGGACCTACTAAGAGAATATTTGATTTGGACAATTCTATATCTTTATTATTTTTTACTTCGTGGTTTAATCTTTTGTAATGGTTGTGTACCGCAACTGATAAAATTTCTTTTGCCAATTTTTGGCCAATAACGTATTCATCTAATACGTTGCATATTTCTTTAGGTGTTGGAACTCCATCTTGATGTTTAACAAGTGAACTTTTGTTTTCCTCTTTAATGATGTCCATGCAAAGTTCAACGCACTCATCACAAATAAAAACGGTTGGACCAGCGATTAGTTTCCTGACCTCGTGTTGACTTTTTCCACAAAAGGAACAGTAAAGAATATTTTTGTTATTTTTTTCTGCCATAACGAATCAATAACAATATAATAGATTGCTGTAATACTCTTATCAAGCTCAAGTTGTAAACAATTCTATATATAGTGCTTTATTTTCTTTTTTCCACAACAGTGTCAATCAAGCCAAATTTTTTAGCTTCCTCTGCGGTCATGAAGTTGTCTCTTTCCAAGGCTTTAGAAATTTCATCCTCAGATTTTCCGGTATGTTTAGAATAGATTTTGTTCAATCTCTCCTTCAAAGAAAGGATCTCTTTTGCGTGAATTTGAATATCGGTAGCTTGACCTTGAAAACCTGCTGATGGCTGATGGACCATAATTCTAGAATTAGGTAAAGAGAATCTTTTCCCTTTCTCTCCTGCGGCTAGTAAAAAAGATCCCATAGATGATGCTTGCCCAATACACAAAGTAGATACAGGGGAATTTATATACTGCATCGTATCATAAATTCCTAAACCAGCAGTAACTAATCCTCCTGGACTATTGATATAAAAATTTATTTCTTTGTTAGGATTTTCAGACTCCAAAAATAATAACTGGGCAGTAACTAATGATGCAACCGTGTCATTTACTGGGCCAACTAAAAAAACTATCCTCTCTTTTAATAGTCTTGAGTATATATCATAAGCTCTTTCCCCTTTACTTGTTTGCTCAACAACCATTGGGATTAAACTATTCATTTGTTCATCAAACTTTCGACTCATAGATTGTCTTATACAACTATTAATTACTTTTTACTAATTTTATTTGATTTTGCTTTATTTTTATTAGATGAATCTGTATTTTTTAAATTATTACTGTTCGTCATAGATTTATTGAACTTTAAAATAATTTTTTCTGCTTCTTTAGTATGAATTGTTTTTGTTTCAAGTTTAATTTTTGTTTTAATTAATTTTATAATTTTCTCTTCATAAATAGAGCCTTTTAAGCTTTGGGATGCGCTTGGATTTTTTTTGTAATATTCAATCACCATTTTTTCTTGTCCGGGCATTGACTTTATCTGTTTTTCAATTTCGGATCTTATTTCTTCATCGGAAACATTTAAGTCATTTTTTTCTCCATACTCATTCAATATTAAACCTAATTTAATTCTAGATTTAGCAATTTTTTCATTATTTTGTTTATGTTTTTCTTTTTCTTCTTTCTTTAAAGTTTGCGTCATCATTAAAACCTCCTGGTCAATTAAATTTTGAGGAAGAGCAAGTTGATGATTTTTTTCTATCTGATCCAGAATTTCTTTTTTAGTAATAGAGTCTAAAGCTTGAGTATACTGGGCAGCAACTTGTTTTTCTATTAATCTTTTTAAATCGTTCAAATCTTTCGCACCGACAACTTTTGCGAAATCATCATCGATTTTACTCTCTTTTGGAAATTTAACGTTTAAAATTTTACATTCAAATTCAGTTTTTTTATTTGCTAGCTCTTTTTTTGGATGGTTATTTGGCAAGACTGCATTTACTTTTTTTATATCACCTTTTTTTACATCTAATAACTGCTCATCAAACCCTTTTAAAAATAAATCTTTACCTAATTCTATTTGAACTCCTTTACCTTCGCTACCTTCAAATTTATCTCCATCTATATTAGCAGAGTAATCAAATATAATTTGATCACCTTTTTCGGCTTTTTGATTTTCTTTTTTGTCTTCAAATTGTTTATTTCGAGATGAAATTTCTTTTAGCTTATCTTCGATTATTTTATCCTCAATTTTTATCTTATAATCAGTTGCCTTGTAGTTTGCAAAAGACTTTAAAGTTATTTCAGGCAATGAGTCTATTTCTAATACATAATTTAAATCTTTACCCTCACCAAATGTTTTTAAATCTATCTTTGGTTGTCCCGCTATTTTAATTTTTTTTTCTTTTATAGCTTGAGCAGAAGTTTCTCTTAGAATTTTATCTATAACCTCGCCGTAAATAGATTTTCCAAATTGACTTTTGATTACTGAGGTTGGAACTTTGCCAGCTCTAAACCCATTTAACTTAACTTCTTTTTTCAATTCATTAAGTCTTTCTTCTAATTTGTTTTGAATAGTCTTTTTGTCAACTATTACTGACAGGACTGTTCTTAAACCTTTTTTTGACTGTATTTCAACTTTCATAATTTTTGGTGGGCAAGAAGAGACTCGAACTCTTAAGCCTTGCGGCCTGGTTTCTAAGACCAGCGCGTATACCAATTCCGCCACTTGCCCGTAGTATAGTCGTTGACTTATATATCAATTTAATTTTTTGTTAAACGATAAAGTCGAATATAAAATAAAGAATAAACCAAAATTAAAGAAAAAAACCAATACTTACAAACCAAACTGTTATCTGCAAAAAATATACTCGGCAAAACTAGGCATAAAAATACAAAGTTGATTAGAAGAGAATTTATATAGTTTCCTTTAATCTTATCAAAGACTTTTGATATCTGTTGAAAAGATAACATATGCAAGTGTTCAGTATCTGGGTGAACAGGAGATTTATTTTGATAAATTTTTCTTAAAAATGAAAAAAAAACTTCAAAGAATAAATAAAATAATAATATGCAAAAAAAGAAAGAGGAAAGATGCGGATTTAAATTATTCGTAGCAATAGTATTTAAAGAAATTAATGAACCAAATAAATACGAACCACTATCACCAAGAAATATTTTAGCATTAGGGAAATTAAATAATAGAAATGTGATTAATACAATTATTTGAGCTGTAATGAAAAAAGATAGTTCATGATGATTATTGTTGAGATTGATAAATAATAAAACTGAATTAATTATTATCAAATTAATAGTTAATAAACCGTTAAAACCATCAATTAAATTTGCTCCATTTACAATAAATAGAAAACAAAGAAGCGTAAATAATGATGAAAATATAAAACTATTCATCCAAGAATTTAAAAAAGTAAGATCTATATTTTCAATTTTGATAGGCAAAAGTACTATCAATAAAAGTAAAAAAAATATCATTAAAAAAAGTCTAGACGAAGGGCTGATTTTTAATTTTAAATCATCTAAGTAACCTATGGCAAAAAGAGACATACCTACAAATATATATTCAAAAAGTATTTTTGAAAAAAGAATGTAAAAAATTATATAAAATAAAGATAAAGAAATTATACTTGCTAATCCACCACTTCGTGGAACTGCATTTTGGTGGAAAGATTGCGGTTTTAAGAAATCGTTATCAAGAAGCATTCCGTTATTTATTTTATGGGAAAGCTTACTGACTGCTAAGAATATAAAAAAAGTAATGAAAGCAAAAATCGATAAAAAATTCATTTCTATTGAGATTGTCTGCATTTATTTTTTTTGACCTTTATTATTTTTTTTAACAATAAAAATTCCTAGCATTATTATAACTAATGAAATTAAAACTCTCCATGTAATTATTTCATCCATTAAAAAATAACCAAATAAAACTCCAAAAATTGGAATTAAATATGCTACTTGAGTTTGAAAAACTAATCCATTAACAATTAATATTCTAAATCTTATTAACCATGCGAGACCCGTAGCAACTATACCAAGATACAATAACGAAAGAGTTGATTCTAATGAAGGACTAGTCTCCCAAGGTTTTTCAAATAATAAAGCAAATGGGAGTAAAAAAATAACAGACCATAAAGTTGTTGATGTAGTAACGTTTTCATTTCCTTTATCGCCTAATTTTAAAGTCAATATACCCCCAATGGAATAAAAAGTTGAACCTAAAATTGTTATTAAAGCAAAAATATAATTTTTTTCATTTATAATAATTTTATCAAAGAACAAAAAAACAACTCCTGAAAACCCAATTAAAATTCCTAGAGACTTAAAAAAAGTTATTTTTTCATTTTTTGTAAAAAAATGTGCTAAGATAGATCCACTCAAAGGTGTGGTGCTCATTAACATGGCAGCTAAATAACTATTTATTTGACTTGTGCCAACGGCAATTAAAGTGAATGGTATGGCAATGTTACAGAGGCCGATAATTGAATAAGGCATCCAGTTTTTAGAGAAAGCCTCTATTCTTATTTTTTTATATTTACATAGAATATAAAGTGGAATGCTTGCAAAAATTACTCTTATTAGTGCGAGTGTAAAAGGTTCATAAGAATATGTGGCTATTTTGATATTAAAGAAAGATGATCCCCAAATTAAGCCTAGTAATATTAAAAGAAATAGATCTATAGATTTTGCTTCTCTCATTTTTCAAGTGAAAATTGTGTTATGAATATAATGCATATCTGATATATCTTAATTGTAATATCTTGAAAAGGTTTGATTAGATATGTTCAATATGGTTTTTATAAATTAAATGCAAATTAAATTTTTAAAATTTTTAATATGAGCTCTAATAATGTACTTAAATTAATAAAAGATAAACAAATTGAATTTGTTGATCTAAGATTTACTGATCCTAAAGGCAAACTTCAGCATTTAACAATGGATTCTACCGTTGTTGATCAGGACATGATAGATAACGGAGTATTCTTTGATGGCTCATCTATAGCTGGTTGGAAAGCAATTAATGAGTCTGACATGATTTTAAAACCAGACACGAATAGACTTATTATCGATCCATTTAATTCACATACAACATTAAATATATTTTGCGATATACTTGATGCGGTTAAAAAAGATCCTTACGGAAGAGATCCAAGAGGAACTGCAAAAAAAGCTGAAGCGTATTTAAAAAAAACTGGAATAGGTGATAAGTCATACTTTGGACCTGAGCCAGAATTTTTTGTATTTGATGACGTTCGATTTAAAAACGATATGAATGAAACTAGTTTTAGCATTGATAGTTCAGAAGGTCCTTACAATACAGGTAAAAGATATGAAAATGGAAATATGGGACATAGACCTGGAATTAAGGGCGGTTATTTTCCAGTTCCACCTGTTGATAGCGCCCAAGATATGAGGAGCGAATATTTAAAAGCTCTCAAAGATATGGGAGTAAAAGTCGAGAAGCATCACCATGAAGTAGCGCCTAGTCAACATGAGTTAGGTATGTATTTCGGTACTTTAACTAATATGGCAGATAATGTTCAGTTATATAAATATGCAGTTCAAATGGTTAC
>CETK01029435.1_pt1 | contig 12787 bp, 14 predicted proteins | sample 361431 | NCBI WGS metagenome assembly CETK01 (sample SAMEA2622452, study PRJEB7988) | marine metagenome | biome: marine biome (ENVO:00000447); feature: surface water layer (ENVO:00002042); material: "saline water (ENVO:00002010), including plankton (ENVO:xxxxxxxx)" | depth 5 m | reverse complement strand
CCTCTTTTGGTTATTGTATCAACATTATGAAAATCTTTATTTTCAATTTGCCATTTTTGAATTAATTTTCCAGAGGGTTTATATGTCACAAAAGTTTCCTTAAATCCTTGCCTAGAGGGGTTGTGCGACAAAGATTTTGGAGGAAGCTTTTCCTTACTTAGGTGCCATTTACCAAAAAAACCAGTAGAGTATCCGTATGCTTCCATTTTTTCACCAATGGTGACCTCATCTAATGGCAAAAATTTTTGCCAGTTCTCTGGAGATAATAATGGTTTGTTTTTTGGAAAATTTCCTGGGATAAAGTCAGTCAAATCTATTCTGGCAGGATATTTACCTGTCATAATTGCTGCTCGAGTAGGAGAGCAGATAGATGCGGCGCTATAAGCATTTAAAAATCTAATTCCTGATTTTGATAACTTATCGATATTCGGGGTTTCATAGAAATTACTTCCATAACATCCAATTTGTGACCAGCCAAGATCATCAGCAATGATAATTAAAACATTTGGAGTTTTATTTTCAATAGATTTTTTACACGATATCAAAATCAAACAAACAAAAATTAAAGGACAAATAATAAGTATAACTGCCTTTTTAATCATCCAAAAAACAAATACGTGTTTCCAGTATTTTTTCATAAATCTAAAGCTAAAAAAAAATGTAACACATATTAAATAAGATATAATACAAACTAACGAAATCAGGTTTTTCTCGGCAGTTAATTATTAAACACAATCAAATTACATATGCATTTATCTTAGATAATTCAAAATAAAAAATAGCACCTATTTTATTTTTTGGATTTATTAACTATGTCTGTGAAAATAATTGTATTGATTATTAGATATGTCAATGCAGGTAATGTTTGGATAAATGTATCATTGATTTTTAATCTTACACCAACACCCAATAGCATCATCACTGAAAGCCCTAGTGACGATATTATAAGTATCCTTTTATCAAAAACACCTATGATGGAACCTATTCCTCCCATCAACTGAAAAAAACCAACAGTTGTTCTGTACTCTGACAAACCATAACGGAAAAATTCATCTACAAATAAACTACTGTAAAAACAGGCTAAACCAAAAAAAATAAAAGATAAACCTGAGAAAAATGATAAAACTACCCTCATAAAGTTTTTAATGCGAAAACAACTTTGTTGATTTCGGATTATACAGATCAAGATTAGAGATTTTAATTTAAATAAACATATCTAAATAATTGAAGATTCATTTTTTTTTGATAAAAATCATACAATGCTGCCAGGGAAGATTATTTAAATTTTCTCTCAAAGTAAAACCTGCAGCCCCCATTTCTTTTTCAGCTTGTTTTTCGCTCATTTTGTGTATTTTTTTGATTGGGACTTTAAGATCTTCTCCCCTATATTCAATTAAAAATAATTCCCCATTTGGTTTTAATGCATTTTTAATAGATTTTATCATTTCTTTTGGAAAATTAAATTCATGGTATACATCAACCATTATGATTTTATCTACTGAGTTTTTTGGTAATTCGATACTTTTTTCATTTCCAAGAATCGTTTTTATATTTTTTACTTTACTTTGCTCTATCTTGCTTTTTATTGCCTCTAACATTTTACTTTGAATGTCAACAGCATAAACCACACCATTTTTTGCCAACTGTGCCATCCTGAATGCGTGATAACCAGAACCAGCTCCAATATCAGCAATTGTATCATTGGATTCAATATTCAAGTTTTTAATCAAAGTGGAAACATTTTCTTCTTTTTCCCGATCAGACCTCTCTAACCAGCCAATTCCTTGAAATCCCATCACATGAGCAATTTCTCTGCCCATATACCATTTTCCTATTCCATTTACATCTCCTTTCTTAAAAGTATATTTATAATTATAATTAGTGATTTGACTAAAAGAAAGAACAGGAACTATAATTAAAATAAGTATAAGCTTTTTCATACTATTAAAATAATGAAACCAACAAAAGGAGTTGGTGTAAAAAAAGACTATGAAGAATATGTTTACTTTTCAATTTCATTATTTATCTTCTTGATAATTTCTGAGTCCATTTCTAACTGTCTGTCTACATACATAACATACGTTTTGTGATATTGAGCTTTATTCATAAACTTTTCTAAAATATATTGTGGAATCTTATTTTTAGATAAATATTTTTTAGGTTCCATGATGCCAAAGTATTTTTCTCCTTCCAAATTATATTTAGTGTTTCGTGAGACAAAATCTCTTAATTCGGGAGTAAAATCTCTTAATATTATATACTCAATTTCCTTGATAAATTTATGATTTGAGTACTTATTTTGAAGGAGGGTTACTATCTCTTGATTTTCAATAAGCTCTATTAGTCCAGAATTTTTTAATGAGGTGTATTCTTCAGTATTCTCAACTAATATTGTATTATAATCTAAAGATTTAAACAAATAGTCAGAGAGTGAATCTCTATATTTTATATTGTCATATTTATCAAATTCGTAAAGATTATAAATTGCTTTAACAGCATCATTATGAACACCAAGATTAAGTTCAAAGTCATCTTTTTCGTATAAAATATTCTGTTTAATTTTAGTAAGAGATGCATTTTTTAATTCCTCTTTATATGACAATGCATTTTGTTTTTCCCAGTAAAATGAAATAGTTATTCCAAAAAAAATAACTAGGAACTCAATTAAATATTTAACTAATAACTTTTTCATACTTCTAATTTAAAATAAATGTAATAGAGATTAACTAAGATCAAATACAATAAATGAAACCAAATAATAAACCCCAATTTAAGTAGCGTAAGTAAAAGATGAACAGAATTAGAAGTCTTGTATGCCATTATTTAAAAAACACCTTGTTCAAACTAAGTTTCGTTTTAAAGGCTATTTTTTTTTTGATATTTTTTCAACCCTAAATAAGTCATGTAAAAAAAGATAACAGTTAGTGAAGTCTGCATGTATAAACTAAGAAATTCTATTTCCTTAAATACATTAGAGTAAATGTCATATCCAAGCAACCCAACAGAACCAAAATATAATATAGGAGGTAAATAATTTACTGAAGTGATGAATTTTTCTAGTTTATCCATTTTAATAAGTTTAAATTAATAGTCCATTAAAATACAAAATCATTTATTCTTAATATTATTCTCTATTCTATAACATACGATATGCGGTTCTTAGGAATTTGTAATTTTGATTTATGAAAAAAGGTTTAGAACAATTTATCCATTTTATGACACTTAAAACAACTAAGTTTATTACATCTGTTATTTTTTGGGCAGTAGTATTTCTTTTTGCTTTTAAGTTTATTTTCAAAATTATTTGATTTTGCTTAATGGAATATTTCAAATGGCTTTGATTAATGTCAGTTTTATTTTTTACAGGATATTTAATTAATAACTATTTTGAAACTGGTTTTGATGATATGGATTTGCTACTTGGGCTACACTTGTTTTTTCAGGATTAGGATTAATGAAAAAGAAATAAAACCTTAACCAAAACATATTTTATGATTTGTTTAAAACAAAAATATTTATTGATCATCACGCTCATCTTTATATCAAATTTTAAATGGGTAAGTGGTCAAAAAATCATCAAATCAGAGAGCCTTTTTTCAAATAATACCCCACTCAGAATTCAATTGAACTATTCTAATAAGCAATTAAATCTCAAAACTAATGACTCCACGTTCATTGAAACTCAACTTGTTTATTTTGACAAGGATAAAAAAGAAGAAATTAATGTATCTCTTAGAGCCAGAGGGAATTTTAGAAGAAAAAATTGTTTTTTCACACCTATCAAAATGAAGATAAAAAAAAGGGCATCGGAACAAACTATTTTTGGTGGAAACACCTCTTTGAAAATGGTCTTGCCTTGTAAAAATGAGAAGGATAACAATGATAACATAATTAAGGAATTGATAGCTTATAAAATATATGAAATCCTTTCCCCTTTTCATTTCAAGACCAGAAGACTTCAAATTGAGTTCAACAACAAAACACAAAAAGGCAAAAAAAAATATGACTTAAAAGGATTTCTGATCGAAGACGATGATAAACTTGCCAAAAGGTTTGAAGCGATAATTTTAAAGAGGAAAATCCCCTCGCTAGCTATGGAAGTATTCAATTCAGTAAACTTATCTTTCTTCAATTATATGATTGGAAATACTGATTTTTCATCCTCGCATCAACATAATGGAAAATTACTTTTTTATAAAAATAAGATCATTCCCATTCCATACGACTTTGACTTGACGGGTTGGGTAAATCCAAGTTATGGGAAAGGGGTCATCAACCGATTGGGTCATCAGACAGATAAAAGAAAATACATTGGATTTAATAGAGATCAAGAGGTTTTTGAGCAGGTCAGAAATCATTTTAAAGCATCGAAAAATAAAATTTTCACTTTAGTTAACTCTTTTAAAACGGATTTTGATCAACGATATGAATTTGATAAAATGTTTGATTACCTGAAAGATTTTTACAGAATTTTGGAAAGTGATAAACTTTTCAACCGATTGGTAGTATCCAAAGCGAGATAAAAAAAACTTCCCGTTAAGTTGGTTAAGTAAAATATATAGTAAAAATATAACTTAGCAACATTGTCATATTACTAGTTTAAATATTCTATAATTTTTATTTTAATTAAATTAGGTAAAATATAAATTCCAATGAAAAGAAGGAACTTTATTCGAAATACTTTTTTAGCTGGTGTTTCGCCTTATCCATTCATTAAAAATTTTGCAGGTATTAATGGTGAAAACTATACCGAACTTAAAAAACACAAAATAACTAAAGTTGAGAGACTAAAGTTTAACTATAATTGGCCAAGATATGTTGGTAAAAATGCCAGAAAAGGTAATCATGGGCAATACCATTCTGATGTAGCTTTCAAACTTTTTACTGACCAGGGTGCTATGGGTTGGGCTCTTGGACGTAAAAATGTAAAAGATGAAGAATTATTTCAGCTTAAGGGAAAGCTAGTTTCAGAACTTATTTCCCCTGAATTAGGAATGCTAAAGGGTTTAAATGTTTACTTAGATTTGGCATTGCATGATCTAATGGGTGTAATTCTAAACAAACCAGTTTACAAATTGATTGGGGATAATGGATCAAAAGAAACTCCAATATATAGTGGTATGATCTATTTTGATGAATTAGAACATGAGGGAAAGTTAGGAGGAATTGATAAAATTCTTGAAAATTGTCAATGGGATATCGAATATGGTTATCGTCAATTAAAAGTTAAAATAGGACGAAGTGGTAAATGGTATTCTCATGATCAAGGTTTGAAAATGGATATAGAGGTAGTAAAACAAATTAAAAGTGCTTTCCCTAATATTACACTTTTAGTTGATTCTAATGATAAATACACACTTCAAGATACTATTGAATTTTTAGAAGGTATTGAAGACATTCCTTTACTATGGGTTGAAGAACCTTTCAGAGAAAATTATGAAGATGGCAAGAAACTTAGAAAATGGATGAATGAAAATGGGTTTGAGAGCACTCTTTATGTAGATGGTGAAGCTAATCCAGATCATGAGTTATGTTTGAGAATGGGAAAGGAAGAGATTATGAACGCTTTTCTTCCTGATATTCGAGGCTTTGGATTTACTCGTTGGAGACATTTAATGGATGATTTAAAAAATTATAAAATGCTTGCAAGTCCCCATGCTTTTGGAAGTATGCTGAAAACCCATTATATCACTCACATTGCATCAGCATTAGGAAATGTTGTTACCATTGAGGGCGTAACCTGTTATTCTGATCAAATTGAATTCGGCGATTACAAATTAATTGATGGAAAAATTCAGGTTTCAGATGCTGCAGGTTTTGGAATGAAATTATTGATTTAACTTATAGAAAAAGTGTGGGACTAATAATTCTTTTGCATTACATCTATTATCTAAAATCACAAATAAACTCCCATTTATTATTTCTATTATCATTCAAAAATACCATTCCACTATCCATTTTTTCATTCCATTCAACGATAACATTTGCTTCTCTTCCAATATTCATACTTGTGTAACAGTAATATTTCTTTATATCATTTTCAACATTATTCCAATCCTCAACTGAAAACCATTCAAAATAAAAACCATTCTTTTCAAACTTTACAATATTATATAACATCTTATTCATACTACTAAAACAACAAAACCTAAAAAAGGGGTTTATAAGTGCCTGAATTTAATAAAGCAGAATCAACAAATAATTTAGTAGAAATATTACTTAGCAACATACTCATGGTAACACTTTAAATATTCTTTTTTTGGTTTGGGTAGTAGTCGTCATTTTTAAATTCATTTTCATTAGACCATAGAGGCTGATAGTTTTTAAAGTTGCATAATGCATATAGATTATTTTCGTTATTCGCTGAACCTTATGGAATGATATGGTCAACCCCAAATATTGATAATCGGAATTAATAAAAATTTATCTGGCAAACTGAAGCATTCCAGAAATTTTTCCCTCTAAGTCAAAGTAAATCAACTCCATTAAGTCTTTTTTCCATTTTTTACCATTTTTGAATACCCTGGTTTCAGTTGAGAGAACCATTGCACCAGAGGCAGCGTCTGTATTGTATATTTTTAATGGAACGATAGATATAAGCTTCCAATCTATAGATTTGTATGGTTCAAAAACTTGAGACAATTCACTTTTTTTGTAATTATAAGTTTTACCATCATAGCTTTTAAATTCTACTTCTTCTGCAAAATATTCCATGACAGACTCAACGTCCATTGAATTATAAGCTTCAGCAAGTCCTTCGATCATTTCTACCTCCCCTCTGTTTGAAAATACTAATGGTCTTCCAGAGTATTCATTGTCTCCAACTCCAATAAACTTTCCACCATATGGCATTCCGAAATTTACAGTATCAATTGTTTTCCACTGTTTAAATAAATTAACTTTACCTGATTTATCAAGTCCAAAAACCTCCATTAGGTCAAGCTTTTCATATGAACCGTTTTTGTAAATTCGTTCTTCCTTAGACCAAGCAATTACCTCACTATATTTACCATCCTCAGAGATAAGCGGAACAATTTTGTACGGTACCATTGACAAAGAGTCTAAAGAACCTAAATATTTTTTTGACCACTCTTTTCTTTTATCAGTTAAAAAACTATCTGAGTAAAAAGTAAAAAGTTTTTCAGGATCACGGGCTGAATAGGCTTCCGCAAGCGAAATTAAGTTAGATGACATTTTATCATTTCCAAATTTATAACTGGATCCGTCCTCAACCCTTATTCCACCACTTTCTTTGCATGAATAGATTGCTAATAAAGAAAAACCGACTAAAAAATATTGAAGTTTGGAATGTTTCATGTTGTAATAAATTTATTCTTTCAAACAATTTATTAAATTAGTTTCACAAGTCATTATTTGTAAATGTTATATTACAAAAAATTAATTTTAAATTAAAAATTTAACAAAATCAATATTGATTTTTAAATATTGTATGCTAATTTTTGAACAATATTCATATAATATCTTCTTAGACCAGTTGATAGAACTGATTGCATGAAAGGAGTGTGTATTTGAAGATCTAGCAAAAAAAAACCTCCTGTTAAGGAGTTTAAGCAAATTATTTAGTAGAAATATTACCTAGCAACATTCGCATAGCACCACTTAAGGTATACTTCTTTTTCTTTTGGATCATAGTCATCGTTTTTTGATTTGTTTTCACTTGTCCAAAGAGGTTGAAGATTTTTATAATAGCACAATGCTTTAAGCTCAGCCTCGCTATCTGCAGATGCAAGTGGAATAATATGGTCTATATGCCATTCTCTATGATTATCTCAATTCATACTGGATTCAAACTTAGATTCAAGAAACTTTTTTACAATACTATATTCTACCCCTAAAAGTTTATATGTTTTACTTTTTTTAGTGTAGCCTTTATTTTTAAATGCAACTGAAATTCGTGGTCTAATTGTTTCCGATAACTTATATAATGGATTATTATCTTTACGCTGAATTACTTTTAAAAGTTTCGCGGTCATCAATTTCATCTTCTTTTGAACAATCAAATGCTAAAACTAGGGTTGTAAGAAGTATTAGCTTTTTCATTTACCTAAAATAGAGAAAATAGCAAAATTCGTATTTGCATTATTCGCAATCTAAAAGCTTGTGATTAAGGCCAAAATCAGTAAAAAGTATCTATTAAATGCACTTTTGAGGTTTTTCGAATGCGCTATAAAAATAATTAACTGTTTATCAGCAGCTTGCAAGTCTACTTTACATAATAATTATTATCTGAAACATGCTCAGTGTTGAAGGATATACAAAGAAGAGAAGAAAACATTGAATATTTAATAAAGTGTCGAGGAGCTTTTTTTAATTAACAATAATTGAATCGTTTGCGTAATCATTCAACAATTACCCATTGCTTTAATTTAACATCCGTTTCAGAAGAAAGTTCCAAGGTTAAAGAACGGGACATATAGATACCTGCAGCACGACTAGTTTCACCTACAGAAAGGCAAAGGGTAAGACCTTCTTTTGGCGCAAATTCTCCGCTATCTTCGTTATAGATAAATTTCTGATCGGATGAACTCGTATCACTTTCTAAAAGTTTTAAACTCATTCCTTTTGAAGCTCCTCCAGGCATTTCGATACAGTAGCCGGTAAACTCAACCGAACAAATCTGAAGGGTTTCTTTGTTATAAAAAAACTGAACATCACCACCCATTGGCTTACAAGAATGTGCATGCAATTCTTCATTGAAACCTCTCCCTCGCGTATCAATACAATATCCTAGTTGATCTTGTTCATCTAGATTGTCTGCAAGATAAATCACTGGTGAGGGAGTTTTGAGAATGGGGGGATTTGCACTTGTCACCTCTACCGCTTTATCCTCAATTTCATTTTCTAAAACTTGAGCTGCTACTTCTTTTTCACAGCAACTTAGGGAAAAAACAATCAAACAGAATAAGAGTCTGTATTTTAAATTATAATTCTTCATTTTTTGATTTTCCTCCTATTTGTCCTATTGCTTTTTCATATTTCTAAAATAGTGAAAATAGCACAATTCGTATTGGGAGGATTAATCGCCAATTTAATAACCATATAACTTATGGTTGAAGAGGCGAAAAAGAGTGCATTTCTTCGTTGACAATCTGCATTTCCTCAGATAATCTGATCATAAATTCAGAACCCATAAGCTCCTGCATCCCCTGCATATCAACATCATAAAGCATAACTATACAACTTGTGTCGTTAATTTTTCCTACAGTAGTTTTAGATTCATCACAAATTGTTGCCCGCTCGGCATGATTGTCAAATGCCTCTTTCCATTCACCGAAATTAGCCATTGATACTTTTACAATAACATTCATTTTAAATCTGTTTTGAGTTAATAATTACAAGATATAAATAAATGTAACACATATTAACTAAGAATCAAGATGGGAGAATAGCATAAATAAAAACCCCCCCGTTAAGGAGGTTAAGCAAATTATTTAGTAGAAATATTACTAAGCAATATTCTCATAGTACCACCTAAGGTATTCTTCTTTTTCTTTTGGATCGTAGTCGTCATTTTTTGATTTGTTTTCGGTTTTCCAAAGAGGTTGAAGATTTTTATAATAGCACAAGGCTATTAGCTCAGCCTTGCTATCCGCAAATGCAAGTGGAATAATATGGTCTATATGCCATTCTCCATGATTATCCCAGGACATATTTTTTTACATAAATTTAACAATCAATCAAAACATATATTCCTCTGAGAAATGAAAAATCTTTCAATACTATTTATTTCACTAACTATTTTTATATGTGGTTGTTCATCTAATGATGATGATACACCACCACCAGTTCTAGTCAAACCAGTAGAATCTAAACCTTCAGCCCCTACACAGTTCACTTTAACTGTTACAGTTGGAGAAGGAGGGTCTGTTTCAACAGAGGGAGGGACTTATGATGAAGGGACTGAGGTTACCATCACTGCTACCCCAGAGGAAAGTTATGAATTTGTTGGATGGGAAGGTAATGATAGTGAATCTAACAGTATAAATGTTATTTTAAACTCAAACTTAACATTAAGTCCCATTTTTAGAAAAATATTTAATGAAATTAATATTGAAATTCAGGGACAAGGAAATTACATAGTCCATGAAATTAGTTATAATCTATTCAAGATTATTGCCGAACCAAGTTCTGGATGGGTATTCAAAGGTTGGAATGGAAGTTTTGGAGAATCACTTAATCAAATCATTTTAATTAATCCAATTGAAAATCCAAACTTACAATTACTCTTTGAAGAGTCTATAGATCTTAATGAGGTGTTTGGAGTTAATAAACATGAGCAAGTATTTAATTCATTAAAAACTTTAAGTTCTGATTGGATTCAGTCTGATGTAAATAATACTAACCAGTTATTTATGGATTTTTCATCAGTAGAGACAAAAAATTGGACTTTACTTTTCGATACTTTTTTTAAAGAAAATAAACTAACGTCTCAACTATGGAACTATTTGCAATATCCAACGTTTTATTGGCTTGGTGATGAGGTAAATTTAAAATTACAAAACAGTCTATACAAATCCTTATTGAAAAAGCTTGTATCGATTGAAAACATCAATATTGAGTCAAAAGAAGAGGTTTTTAATCTAATTAAATCAGTTGGAACTTTTTTTCAAAAATTAAAAGAAGACAATTTTATTGACAGTGAATTACATCAGATAAATAAATACTACAGTGAAATATTAATTAAATCCCATGAAAATATTTTTGATTTTAATTATGCGTTAAGTCAATCTGAAATCAATTTATTGGGTGATATTAAAGCACAACTATATTACAATTTGTGTAGTTCAAATTTTATTAATCCTATGCAATCTCCAACCTTAGATGAGATCATAGGTTTCGAAAATTCAGGTATTGAATATCAAATTTATACAAATCATAATGTTTTAGTCTACCACAACAATTTTTTTTCATCTAAAAGTTTAAATCTTATAGAAGAAGTCTTTCAGAATGTACCAAGAGAGTACCATAATGTAGTTGCTTTTACTCATAGTGGGTGGATTACAAATCCGCATCATTTTTCAACTATTGGGGGATTTAATGTTTTTGAATATAACACAAATGATTCTAATCCGACTAACATAGAAAATGGGTTTCCTGAAGATGTTCCACCTTTTAATTGCGATATATTTTATTTAGTTTTTGTTCATGAATTAAACCATAATGTTGATGCGACCAAAATAGATAATGACACAGAACTTAAATCACATAAAGATTTACTCATACAAAACGCTGGAGAGGATCAAATAAATTATTTACGAAGTATATTTGATCAAGGTTTCTTCACGGAAAAACCACAAGAATTTATAGCATCAATTTCGAATATGTATTTTGCAAACTCAAAACTAACATTTGATGTTGCTTTAAAACGAGCTCAAACAGGAAATTTTAATCCAATAGATCAATTTCTTTTTTTTGCCAGATTTTATAGCACAAACAATAAAGTTAAATTTTTTAATTATAGTTCAATTGGACCTTTACTTATAGATGAATTTAACTGTTCTAAAAATTCTGACGGTTATATAAATAGCCTAACTGTAAATGGAATAGAATATTCTTTCACCCTTGACCAAAATAATCTTGTAACAGGAATAAATTAAATTTTACACCAATGGACATAATCCAAATCCCCTCTTACCCTTTGTAGACAATCTCTTTCATGAAAATTTCTCAATCCTGTTTTAGGGGTTGGAAATCTAAAACTAAAGTAACAATTTATAAAATTTCAATCGATAAAAATGCAGACCTAGAATGTCTCTTCTTTTTAATTAAACAGAAGTGCAATAACATTTTTAAATTAACCACCCTATCATTTTCCATAATAAAAAAACCCTACCGAAGTAGGGCCAAAGTAAGCCACTTTGGGCTTTCCCATTTAAGTCAGTCAACTAACTTGTTAAATTTAATATCCATTTGAATTAGATTCATTTTCTTCAACTATTACCTTACCATACATGTGCGATTTATGTGGGTCGCAAATATAATTGGTGGTTCCAACATTATTAAATGTGTGGGAAAATTCGAAACCTCTTTTAGAGGAGTAACCGCTGTCTAGAGTTTCGACTCCACTTGTGGATCTAAGATTATGCCTGCCGCTTCCCCAAACCCAAGTTATAGTTTGACCAACATTAATTGTTGTCTCGTATGAAGTATTATTTCCCCACATAAGTTTAATATTTGAGGAGTCATTGGAGCTAGAGCTACTTTTGTTATTTTCACTATCATATGTCTCCTTGGAGCAAGAAATGTAGATTATTAAAGAAAGAATTGAGATTACAAATATTACTTTTTTCATTTTTTTAATCAATTAATTAGGATAAAATATTTTTTAAATTAAATACTATACAATTTCACTTAAGGACTAATTAAAAATTAAATGGATTTGAATGAAGTCAGCAGAACTGCTTTAGCACTTTTTTTATGAGGTTGCAATCAGTCAAATCCGTCCTCAAATTTTGTGCAAATATAAAATAAATTATAATAAAAAAAACCCCGCTATCGAGAGGGTTAAAATCAACTTGAAGAAAAAAATGGTTTCCAGTCAGCCATTTGAATTAATGATTATAACATTCTCACCAAACTAGGTTGTTTTTTAAGTGCTTTCTTTCTTAATATCAATTAGTTATATTTATAAAAAATTGCTTGTGGATATTTATGAAGTTTGTTTTGTTTTGTCAACGCTTTGGGTAGGACCTTTTTGGTTTGCCATGTTAATTAATCCATACAAGGAAAAAACAAAAAAATTATTGAAAGGCCCTTGGTTTTATTT
>CETK01031863.1_pt1 | contig 12796 bp, 12 predicted proteins | sample 361431 | NCBI WGS metagenome assembly CETK01 (sample SAMEA2622452, study PRJEB7988) | marine metagenome | biome: marine biome (ENVO:00000447); feature: surface water layer (ENVO:00002042); material: "saline water (ENVO:00002010), including plankton (ENVO:xxxxxxxx)" | depth 5 m | reverse complement strand
CATCTGCACATGCATATTCTTGGCGGTGAGCCCCTTGGACCGATGTGCCCACGCTCTAGCTGATTCTGCAACATAATCCCATGTCAAATTAATTTATCTGAACCTAATGAAGACATTGCTTTAAAGGTGGAGTGGCAGGCTTTTTTTGGCGATGGACAAATACAGCTTTTTCGCCTGTGGTTTTAACATAATAATAATAAGGATCCTTATAATTGTAGCTGATTTAGCGGTGGCTGGTCAGTTATTATGCTTCCTATCTGGCTTCACTGAGCTATTTGTATAATGATTGGCAAGATTTTCTTCAACGACTTCCCAAAGTTGGGTCGCACAATTCATGCCTGTGAAACGATGTATTTCCCTTATGCCTGTTGGCGATGTGACATTTATTTCTGTCAGAAAATCGCCAATAATATCGATACCCACAAAAAGTAATCCCCTCTGTCTCAATTCAGGACCAATTCGCTCACAGATTTGGTAATCACGTTCAGAAAGTTCAACATGACATGCAGTACCCCCAACATGCAAGTTTGACCGTGCTTCACCATCTTGTGGGATACGGTTGATAGCTCCCGCAGGCTGGCCATCTACCAAAATTATTCTTTTATCTCCTTTTCTGACCTCTGGAAGAAAAGCCTGTGCCACTATAGGTTCGCGGTTTTGTGAGAAAAACATTTCAAGCAAGGCATTTAAATTCTGATCGTCAGGCTGAAGCCGAAAAACTCCTGCACCACCATTCCCATAAAGAGGTTTTATAATAATGTCCTTGTATTTTGTTCTGAATGCGCGAATTACATTCAAATCACGGCTGATCACAGTGGGTGGCATCAGGTCGGCAAATCGGGTTACAAGAAGTTTTTCTGGTGCATTTCGCACTTCGGCTGGATTATTTACCACTAAGGTTTTTGCGGGCAACATTTCCAACAGATGAGTTGCGGTGATATACGACATGTCAAAGGGGGGATCTTGACGCATCAAAACCACATCCATATCAAGTAACTGCCGCTTTTCCAGCGCCCCTGTCACAAAGAACTCATCAGAATTATCAAATAATGTTAGGGCTTGTCCATAAGCAGATATTTGCCCTTCCTCATAGCTCAGCAGATCAGGAGTGTAATACCATAAATTATGCCCTCTTGCTTGGGCTTCCAGCCCGAGCGCAAAACTTGTATCACCTATGATATCCAGTTTTTCGATCGGATCCATCTGAATGGCCACATGTAAAGACATTTGATTTCAGTCTCGTTTGTCAGTTGACAGAATGATGTAGTTGATCACCTTTTTAGCAAAACGCAGCGCTTGAGCATGCGCTATTACACGCTCACGCTCTTTTTCATTTGCCGCAACACCAGACAGATAGACAATGCCGTTAATAACATCAATTGAATAATTTAATGAAGAGATTTCCTGATCACCAATAAGAGCAGCACGCAATTGCGCACTGGCAGCCAGATCTTTTGCTGTAGTTTTTATAGAGTTATCGCTGATAATTTGGATCTCATTTATCACTTCTTTTACGCCCTTGATTTCCCATGCTAGACGCGTCGCTAGAATTTTTTGATCTTGGGTGTCCAACTTCCCTGTCATTAACACAGCACCATTGCTCACCGAGCTCTCAACTCCTGTAACAAGAGAAGCATCGTTCTGAATGAATTTATCTGTCAGTTTGGCTTTAATCACCGTATCTGAAACAGACGTTGAAAATCCTTTTTCCGTAGTCGAAGCTGCCACAGCGGCGGTGCCGAGACCGACCGCAGTTTCAATACAGCTTGTCAGGGCAAATGATGACAAAAGTAGCATGAAGCCGGGGATCAAAAACTGTTGAAACATAAGTGTTAGGTCTTTCTGAGGATGGCATTAGCCGTAGTTATCTGGCCATGCTCATCTAGTTTGCGTTGCAGAATATAATCCCTAATTATTTACAGCAACTCTGTGAAGTTGCCAAGGTCCAAGCAGTCTTGAAACTACATCTTGGCTATGAATTTCTCTGTTAGATCACATATTTGGTGAAATATAAACAACCTTATCCAAAGACTGATTGCTAATTTGATTTGCATAGTGCTTAAGGGAAAAACTGGGGAATATGCTAGTTTTTGGCCTGCCGTCTGGGCTTAAAATGGAGTTCTCAAACAGGCGCCATTCTGTCGGGTGCTTTTTATGCAGGCAAAAATGAATTTATGAAACCAGATCCTTTTTGTTTCTTCATTAAGAGTTCAATTTCACCGAAAGGTTTTTTATAACGCCAGCGCATCTAGTCATAGTTTTTCATAATAGGGTTCAAAGAGATGAGGCACTCAAATTCTGTCCAATCTCTATTTACGCAGCGTCTATATTTATTGGGCTTATGTGGACATAACAATTAGTATCATAGTGCAATTCAGACTTTACCTTTCATTTTATATTTTGGATATACACAGGCTCTATGCACCGCTTTTACTTATTGACAAGGCGATCTGATATATCTGTTTGCGGGACAGCCCGGACAAATCTTCTACTTCCCCTACTGCATCTCGCAAGCTCATCTTGTGCATGCGAGCGCGAAGCAGTTCGCTTATTTTTTCAATACTGACTTGAGAAGAATTTTTATCTGCACCGTCCACTATTAATACCAGCTCACCTTTTAAAATAGGGGCACCCTCAAACTGTTTAGCTAGATCATCTAGCATGCCCCGATAAAGTGTCTCGTGCAGCTTTGTAAGCTCACGCGCAATAACACAATATCTATTGCCATAGATTCCAGCCATCATTTTGAGGGTTGCGGCAAGCCTTTTTGGGGTTTCGAACCAAATCTGCGTCATTGTTAAAAGGTGACTTTCCTCCAGTGCATCTCTGGCTGCTTTTTTCTTTTGAGGAACAAAACCCTGAAATGAAAATCTATCACTAGGCAGCCCAGAAAGGGTAAGGGCTACGATAGGGGCTGTCGGACCTGGCGCAGCTGTTACAGGGATGTCGTTTTCTAGGCATGCTGTGACTAGCTTATAGCCTGGGTCTGAAATCAAGGGAGTTCCTGCATCACTGGCTAAGGCAACTTGTTGGCCTGCTTTCATTACATTAATCAGCTTTGGTCGCACCTTGGCACCATTGTGATCATGATAGGCCCATAATTCTGCTGAAGATGAAATGCTCAGTAGACTGAGCAGCTTGCGCGTTTGGCGCGTATCCTCACAAGCGATAATATCTGCCTGCGCAAGCATGTATGCTGCGCGCTGTGTGATATCTCCTAAATTACCTATTGGTGTTGATATAATTATCAGCATTGGTTTTCACTTTGTCGCAGGGCTCTGAAAAAATGCTTCTTTAATTGTTTTTAATTTCTCTTTGCCACAATTGTGACATAGCGGCAGTATAGACGAAAATGAAAGTTCAACTGTCAACAGAATATTTTTTGTTTATGTTCAAAAGCAATAGAAAAACGAAAATCTACGACTTTGTGGTGGGTGTGGTTTGCTTAATAGCGTTGACTTCCTGTCAGCCATCCACGCCGTCTGTTGAGACGACAGCTGAGAGAGCACCTTTGCAGGATGGTTCCGTCTCCCAACTTAGACAGGCAGATGTGTCTGATATTGTCGGGAATCTTATCGATCAAGTTGAAGAAGAGCAAATCAATCAAATTGATGAAGTTGCTTTGGTTGTCAACAGGCCTGCTGTCTCTTTGCCTGTTGACAATGAGCGCAGCCGCCTTGCTGAAGAGGCATTGAATGCGGCACTTGGCCTGTTAAAGACAAAACAACCAAGAGATTTGTTGCCAGCTCAATCTTTCAGCTTGCCTCAAAAGGCTTTTACTAAGTTGCGAATTGGGTTTTTATTACCCTTCTCAGGTAACTTCGAAACTCTGGGCAGAGATATAGCTGGCGGTGCTGAAATGGCTTTGTTTCAGATACAGGATCCAGAAATTGATATTGTTTTTTTTGATACAAAAGGTGGTCTACAGGCAGAACAGTCTGCGCGTCAAGCTGTTGCCTCGGATGTGGATATTGTTGTTGGTCCTTTGTTCACATCAGCTGTTCAAAAAGTACGTCCAATATTAGCTGCTTCGTCTATTCCGGTTCTTGCACTTTCAAATAATGTCCAGTCAGCCTCACCAGGGAACTGGGTGTTAGGCTATCTGCCAGAACAACAGATTGACCATTTATTGGGTTTTGCTGTTGGTAAGAACAAGACAAGAATTGCTATACTGGCATCAGAAGATCCTTTTGGAAGACAAATTCTTGGACATGCTGTTAAACGACTTTCCCAGTTTGGTTTGCAGCCTGCGCAGACTACGGTGCTCACTCCAGCTGTTTTGGCTGATGATGACAGTTTAAAAGAATCTATAAAAATTTTTAGCCGTTACAAGAAGCCAGAAACAGATGGGGACCCTTTGCCTGAACCAGCATATGATGTTCTGATTTTAGCGGGGCAGCCTGATTTTATATTACGCACAGCCCCTGTATTGGCTTTTTATGATCTTGATCCTGAAAGAGTGACCTATCTAGGAACGGATTTATGGACTAGGGCGGATCTTGTTAGTGAACCGTCCTTGCAAGGCAGCATCATCACCCAAGCAAGTCTGCCGCCGTCAGGAGGGTTTGAAAAGCATTGGCAGTCTGTGTTCAATAAGTCCTCAAATACTCTTGTGCGCCTTGGTTTTGACGCATTTGCGTTAATTGCTCTGACCAAACAGGAGATGTCTCAAAAAGCAACCAAATCAGCCTCAACAAAAATGCGGCTTAAAGATATAGATTGGCGTGCTAGCTTGATTCGCAAGCAAGGCTTTCAAGGATTTAGTGGTCAGTTCAATTTATTGCCTGATGGACGTAACCAACGTGAATATGAGCTGTTTCAGATCAGCAATAATAAAATCAGCTCTTTTCAGCCCTAAGCTCATTTTCTGGCACATCCAACAGTCGGGACAGGATAGTGTTTAGCCGCAACCGCCCTTGCAGAGTTGTTCGCACAGTACCGTTGGTTATATCCAGCCACCCTTCTTTGACAAAAATATTCAGCCAGTCCTGATGTAGGACAAAATCTGTACCACCAAATGCTGGCGGCGGAGTCATAGGCCTGCCTTCACATAAGCGCAGGCCCATCATCCAATATTCTTCAAAGCTCTGATACATGGTCTCTATAATTTGTGTCTCACAGCCATGACCCTTTTTGGTAACATCCGAAAGCCAGCCATCAGGGCTTTTTCTATTTGCCATATGAAAGCGTCCGTTAACTGTTGTCATTCGTCCATGCGCACCTGGTCCGATTGCCAGCCAGTCACCCGCTTTCCAATAATTCACATTATGCTCAGAAGCCTGCCCAAGTTTAGCATAATTTGAAACCTCATAAGCATGAAGGCCAGCTTTTCCCAACACTTCTTCTGTCACCACATATAAATGGGCAATGGCATCATTATCTGCGGTCAAAACGTCGCCTTGCCTGGCTCGGGTATGAAATATGGTCCCTTTTTCAATGGTTAGCTGATAGCAGGATATATGCCCCAACTCAAAGTTTAGAAGACTGTTTAGCTGTTCCGTCCAATTGGCAGTTGTCTGTCCTGGTAAGCCATAAATCAGGTCAGCAGATACAGAAGGAAAATGTTTTTTGGCAGCAGCAATAGCAGACAGAGCCTCTTTTGTATCATGTTCTCTACCCAGAAATTTTAGCCCGGTTGCATCAAGTGACTGTATCCCAACAGACACACGGTTTATGCCGGCATGCGCAAAGGCGCTTAATTTTTCTGTTTCAACAGAAGTTGGATTCATTTCTGCCGTAATTTCGATATTATCTGCTATTTTGAATAGGCCTGCTGCACAATCTATGATGTCAGCTGTAATCTGTGGGGGCATTAATGAGGGTGTCCCACCCCCAAAAAAAAGACTTTTCAATTCGATGTTTCTGTGATCGACTGAAAATTCCTCTGCAGCTTGTCTTGCCCTGAAGTCTAGTTCTGCTAGGAGCGCCCATTTCCAAGCGTCGGTATCAACTGTCGCTACCACATGAGAATTGAAGTCGCAATAAGGGCATTTCGCCAGACAAAATGGCCAATGCACATAGAGACTGAGCGGATAATTTTTCAAATTCAGCTTTGTAGGCATGCGCTAAGGAGTTGGGCAAACGCATCCGCACGATGGCTCATCGCATGTTTATCTGATGGGTTCATTTCACCAAATGTCTGCTGGCGGCCAAGTGGCGTGAAAATCGCATCATATCCAAAGCCATTTTTACCTCTGGCTGGCCAGGTGACGCTGCCATTGACCCGTCCTTCAAAACTTTCTGTGTGACCATCAGGCCAGGCAAGTGCCAATGCACAAACAAATGAACAGCTTCTATCTGTATTGCTCCCAAGAAGCAGTGCTTCACTCACTCGGCGCATAGCTTGGTCAAAATCCTTTTCAGGACCTGCCCAGCGAGCGGAATAGATCCCCGGGGCGCCGCCAAGAGCATTTACGACAAGACCTGAATCATCTGCTAATGCGGGCAATTGTGCTGCTTTCGCAGCAAGCTCTGCCTTTAAGACAGCATTTTCAATAAAAGTCTGGCCGGTTTCCTCTGGCTCATCTAGCCCCAATTCGCGCGCTCCAACAATATCAATCTCTAGCGGGCGCAACAAATCGGCAATTTCAACGACTTTGCCCTGATTGTGACTGGCAATCACAAGTCTATCCCTATGATTCAAAACTCGGCTCATCTTAAAATACAGTCCTGCTAATAAAATATTCAGTTTAGCCGCTCAGGCTTGTCGCAACTGGCGTGATTTGCTCAGCTGTAACGAAAATAATGCAGCGCAGCCGTTTTGGGCAAGACTGAGCATTTGGCTGAACTGTTCTGGTGTGAAAGGTTTATGTTCAGCTGTTCCCTGAATTTCAACAATTCCACCGGTTGCTGTCAAAACGAAATTCGCATCTGTATGGGCGCTGCTGTCTTCATCATAATCCAAATCTAGAACAGGGCCTGCTTCTGTTATCCCGCAGGACACGGCGGCAACTTGATCGCGCAGCAGAAAGCTGGAAACCGCCCCTTTTTGGAGCAGCAACTCACAGGCAAATGACAACGCTATCCAGGCACCTGTGATCGAAGCCGTTCGGGTGCCGCCATCAGCCTGAATAACATCACAGTCAATTTTAATCTGGCGTTCACCAAGAGCGCTTAGATCTGTGACAGCCCTCAAAGATCTTCCGATCAGACGCTGAATTTCCTGTGTTCGGCCAGACTGTTTGCCTCTCGCAGCTTCGCGTTCCACGCGTGAATGTGTCGCCCGTGGAAGCATACCATATTCAGCTGTTACCCAGCCTTGCTTGGTTCCCCGTAGAAAAGAGGGCACGCGTTCGTCAACAGATGCTGTGCAAATCACATGTGTTCGGCCAAACCTGATCAGACATGATCCTTCCGCATAAGGTGAAAAATGGGGCTCAATACTGACTGCCCGCATTTGATCTGCTGTACGGCCAGAAGGACGGAGAGAAGTCATTTCATGTTGCTGCCTTTACTACGTGCTGTCTGCAGAAAAATTTTGCAGCAGAACAAAACACAGTTATGTTAAGTTTTAAATGTCATACCATAGCTGCAGAAAATAGGGTATCCCCATGACCTCACTTCCTGTTTTGGAAATAACCAAGCGAAGTCAGGAGATTTTCAATATCATTGTCAATAACTACCTTGAGACAGGAACGCCTGTCGGATCAGGTGTGATTTCATCTCATCCAGAAATTGGATTATCATCGGCATCTGTTCGGACCATTATGGCAGAGCTTGAAGGTGCGGGATTGTTATTTTCACCTCATACATCATCAGGCAGGCTACCTACACATGCTGGTTTGCGTCTGTTTGTTGATGGGTTGATGGAATTGAGAAACACTCTTTCAGTAGACAGTTCGGAAAAAATTGAACCGTTGGCTGTAGGTGACGGGCTGTCTGTGAATCAGGCGTTAGATAAAGCAAGTCTTGCCTTGTCCGGTTTGTCTAAATGTGCAGCCCTTGTGATGGCTCCGAGCGTTGATTTATCTGTAAATCATATTGAATTTGTGCCCGTTCAGGACAGGAAAATTCTGGTGATTCTCGTATTCTCAAATGGCCATGTTGAAAACCGGCTGATTGAAATGCCCGCTGGTATTCCTCCTCATTGTCTTGTTGAAGCGTCTAACTACATGAATGGTCATTACAAGGGAAAACCTCTTTCATCAATCGTCCAATTGGCTGATCAGGACCGGTTGCAGCACAAGGAAGAACTTGACCTTTTAACTAGTGATTTAATCGGGCGGGGTCTCGCCAGTTGGTCTGACGAGGAATCAAGTGATGAGGCCTCATTGATTTTGAATGGGCAGGCCAATTTGCTTCAGGATGTCAAAGTTGTAGATGATTTAGCGCGTGTCCGCATGTTGTTTGATAAGCTAGAGATGCGAAGCCATGCGACTCAACTGATGCAGTCTGTCATCTCAGCAGATGGCCTGCAAATATTTATTGGCTCTGAACATGATTTATTCTCTGAAACAGGCTGTTCAGTTGTCCTGTCGCCTTATCGGAACGCCGACAGAAAAATCATTGGTGCGGTGGGCGTTATTGGACCGCGTCACATGAATTATGCGCGCATAATTCCGATGGTAGATTACACTAGCAAGGCTATTGCCCGATTCCTCAGTTAGGTGCCAACATAGCCGTGAAATAGTTTGAAACAAATTCGTAGTCAGGAATATGCAGAAAAATTGCATCAAGCCATTCCCGGCTGATCAAACCCTCATGTGCTGCCATGACCGACACGCTGACGATAAAGAAACCTAAAAAAAGGAAAGCTAGCGCCCTTCGCATCCCAATGGCCTGTCTGGTGTTAAAATAGCCTGCCTCTGTCTGATGAAGCTCAATGATTTCGTTTTGCAACCGAGAAAGTGGGGCGTGGCAATCTGGGCAAAATAGAGGGAATTTGCCCTCAACAGTTGATTTGTAGATGTTCTTATCGAAAGAAGTGTTGCGCCCACAATCTGAACAAAGCAGCTCGATTTGTCGGGATAGGGGTGCTGGCGAGGCTACAACAGGCACATAATAATGTTGATGGCAGTGATGGCAGGCAACTGGCCAGTCACTGGCATATTTTAAATTCTCAGGAACTACACCAACGACCTGACAATGAGGACAGGCAACTTTAATATTCATCTCGGCTTTTTCCGTTTTGCGGTAGACGGTCTTTTTGCTGTGGACTTGCGGGCGGTTTTTTCTTTAATTTTTTTCGATTTTTTTCCTATTTTTCTTTGCTTTGGGCTTGTTTTTTTAGCAGATGTGTTTTCTTTATACGGTTTTTTGTTAGTTTGCATTCGAACTGCCATACGTCGTTCAATTTCAGAATCGATCAAATTAGCTAGATGTTTGGCAAATGTTTGTTCTGTGGATTTAACCTCTAGTTCATTTGGGAGCACTGAAGTGGGCGTGTTTGTGCTAGCTGTATCAGGGTCTGAGTTTTCTTGTGCTGAGGGTTCTGGCCGCTCAAGTTCCTGATGATTTTTGTACCCAGCAGCGATGACGGCCTGTCTAATCTCCAGAAATGGATTGGCCTCCTGCTCTTCATCTGAAACTGTTTCAGCAGCAATTTTGTTGCCGTTATCATCTGCAAAAGTCGCATGCAAACGTCCTGTCAGCACAATATCATCATACCCACTTGCTCCATCCTGTTGACCTATTTGCACAGGCAAGCTTCCGATAATAGGAACGCCTCTAAGATTGTGACGCCGCAAGACATCTGTACTTGGACGAAATGTGTGACTGGCTTGCTCATATAGACTTTCTATTGACGCCATAACAAGATTATCATTGAAAGGTTTTTGCTTCATAAAACAGTCTTCACTGAATTCCTCTTCAGGAGCCAGTTTAAAAAAAAACATAAAAAATGTCCAACCTCTACTTGGCATTTGGGGGTTTTGTCACCACATCTTGGATCGCTAATACGAATCAATTAGTACATCTAGGGTTGACCTGCTGTTAGGCAGATTCTGTTTTTAAAAGTGAAATGGCGTTAAAGAATGAGGGTCAATATGACAAGTAGCACTGATAAAGCTGAGCCAACGAAGTCTGAATCAGCACAGGATGATTTTAGTCAGGCTGACCAGCCTGAGAGAAGTCACGCTTCAGACGGCAACACACTTAAGGCCAGCCCTAATGAAAACGAGGAATCACTGGAGTCCTCAGTTGATACAAATGATGGTGCTGGCCTGGAGTCTGAAGAAGAGGAGCTAAGAAACCAGCTTCTTCGGGCGATGGCTGATAATGAGAATTTAAGGAAACGAACAGAGCGAGAGGTGTCAGCAGCAAAAAAATATGGACCTTTTTCTTTTGTTCGCGACTTGCTTGCTTCCTTAGACAATTTGGAAAAAGCAATTTCCTTAATCCCTGAAAATAAAGATGAGATGGACGAAACTTTAAAAAACATTTTCATTGGTGTTGACATGACTGGTCGTGAAGTTGCGTCTGTTCTAGAGCGGCATGGGATTAGCAAAATCAATCCTGACGGCGAAAAATTTGATTACAATTTGCATCAGGCAATGTTTGAGGTGCCAACAAATGAGGTGGAGCCAGGAACAGTTGTTCAGGTCGTACAGCTAGGCTATCTGCTGCATGATAGGTTGATACGTCCAGCTATGGTTGGTGTATCCAAGGCAATAGAGCCTGAAACTCCAGCATCTGCTGAAGATTGACATGCTGGTTCGTAACTTTAGGGCTATTGTTAGGATTTTCCAGCCTCTTGCATCGATGAAAACAGTTCCTATATATACCGTGCATTAGTTTTTGTGCGGCTCTAAATGAAAATTTCTGGAACCAGAACTTAAGAAGGACATCAGAAAATGGCAAGAGTGATAGGGATTGATCTGGGAACAACAAATTCTTGTGTTGCGGTCATGGACGGTAAGGACACACGCGTTATTGAGAACGCTGAAGGGTCTCGTACTACTCCATCAATGATCGGCTTCGCGGACGATGGGGAGCGTCTTGTTGGGCAGCCTGCTAAGCGTCAGGCAGTGACCAATCCGGAGAAGACAATTTTCGCTGTTAAGAGATTAATTGGACGCCGTGCGGATGATCCAGCAATTAAAGAATTTTCTGACCTGGTTCCTTACGAAGTCAAGCCGGCAAAAAATGGTGATGCATGGATTGAGGTTGATGGCGAAGAATACTCGCCATCCCAAATGTCGAGCTTTATTTTGAGGAAACTTAAAGAGGATGCTGAGGCCTTTTTAGGTGAAGGCGTTGATCAAGCTGTGATTACAGTACCGGCTTATTTCAACGATGCGCAACGACAGGCCACAAAGGACGCTGGTAAGATTGCCGGTCTTGAAGTATTGCGGATAATTAATGAGCCGACAGCGGCGGCCCTCGCATATGGATTGGACAAAAAGGAAACTGGCACTATTGCAGTTTTTGACCTTGGGGGCGGCACGTTTGACGTGTCCATTCTTGAGATAGGTGATGGCGTATTTGAGGTAAAATCAACAAATGGTGACACCTTCCTAGGCGGCGAAGATTTTGACCAGGTTGTAATCGATTTTCTCGCAGATGAGTTCAAGGCTGAACAAGGTATCGATTTACGCTCTGATAGGATGGCTCTGCAGCGCCTCAAAGAAGCTGCGGAAAAGGCAAAGATTGAGCTGTCCAGCACAACACAAACAGAAGTCAATCTACCTTTCATCACTGCCGACCAAACAGGGCCTAAGCATTTGAATGTGAAAATGAGCCGTTCAAAGCTAGAACAGCTTGTTGAGCAGCTAGTTAAGCGTTCTCTTGAGCCATGTAAGAAGGCATTAACGGATGCCGGTGTCTCAACTAACGAAATCGACGAGGTAATTCTGGTTGGTGGCATGACAAGAATGCCAAAAATTATCGAAACCGTAGAAAAATTTTTCGGCAAGGAGCCGCATCGGGGTGTGAATCCTGATGAAGTTGTAGCAAGCGGGGCGGCAATACAGGCAGGGGTTCTGACTGGTGATGTAAAAGATGTCCTGCTTCTGGATGTGACACCCTTATCATTGGGGATTGAAACGCTTGGTGGTGTGTTTACGCGTTTAATTGAACGTAACACGACAATCCCAACAAAGAAAAGTCAAGTCTTTTCAACAGCTGATGACAATCAATCAGCCGTGACAATTTCTGTTTATCAGGGCGAACGTGAAATGGCGTCTGATAATAAGCTTCTCGGGCAGTTCAATTTAGAGGGTATACCTTCGGCGGCTCGTGGAGTCCCACAAATTGAAGTAACCTTTGACATTGATGCAAATGGCATCGTTAAAGTCAGCGCCAAAGATAAGGCAACTGGAAAAGAACAGGCAATTAGCATTAAAGCATCTGGTGGACTTGATGATAATGAGATTGAACAGATGGTTCAGGATGCCGAAACTTATGCTGAACAGGATAAAGAACGCAGGGAAAAGGTTGAGACCCGTAATCAGGCTGAAGCCTTGGTGCATGGAGCGCAGAAATCCTTAGATGATTTGGGTGATAAAGCTGACTCGGCAATGAAGGCTGATGTGGAAGCTGCAATTGCTGAGCTTAAGACAGTTTTGGAAGGGGAAGATGATCAGCAGATTTCAGAAAAATCTGAATCGTTGTCAGCCGTATTAATGAAACTGGGTGAAGCAGCCTATCAGGGTGAACAGGATATGGCCGGTGCGCAAGCTGATGATACGAACACAAACCAAGATAATGATGATGTGGTGGATGCCGAGTTTGAAGAGGTTGATGATGACAAAGATGCTAAGAAAGCCTAATCTCGTCCGGATGTAAAATAGCGGAAGAATCACCCAAACATTCGTTAATAGTCTGAAAATGCAGGGCAGAACCGATTAATGTCGAAACG